>Ga0207646_10000311_pt1 | contig 66146 bp, 68 predicted proteins | sample KBSK5502metaG_FD_184343 | JGI IMG/M metagenome (GOLD analysis project Ga0207646, IMG submission 184343) | Corn, switchgrass and miscanthus rhizosphere microbial communities from Kellogg Biological Station, Michigan, USA - KBS K5-50-2 metaG... | ecosystem: Host-associated > Plants > Roots >... | reverse complement strand
GGAGCGCCCCGACCTGTTCTTCGACAATCTGGGTGACGTGGACAAGGTCCTCGCGGCGCTGCTGGGTGGCTAGGGCAGCCCGGTGATCTGGATGCCGGAGTTCTTGAGCTTGTAGCGGCGATTGATGGTGGCGAGCAGCGCGGTGATGCCTTCGACGGGCCCCGCATTGCTGAGCGGGCCCACGTCGACCGGACGCAGCCCCATCGATTTCCCGAGATCGGCGACGAGCTTCTTGCCGTCGGCGTCGGCGCCGCAGAGGAGCAGGTCGCACTCGATGGGGTGGTCACCCGCGGCCAGCTCGTGCGCGGCGATGTGGTGGAACGCGGCCACCACGCGTGCCTCGGGGCCGAGGATCTCCTGTGCCTCCTCGGCGGCGGAGCCCGGGGGCGGCGGGGTGAACAGACGCGGACCCCCGAACGTGAGCGGGACCACGGAGCTCACCACGATCTTGCCGCGGCAGGGCTCCCGCAGCTCGGGCAGGGTGGCCCCGAGCCCGGTGGCCGGCACCGTGAGCACCACGACTTCGGCGGCGACGGCCGCGTCGCGGTTCGACATGCCCTCGATCCGCCGGCCGGGCGCCGCCGCGGCCAGCTCGGTCGCCTTGGCGCGGGCGCGCTCGGCATCGCGCGATCCGATGATCACGTCGTGCCCGGCCTGCGCCCACCGGAGGCCCAGTCCCAGGCCCTCCTTGCCGGTTCCACCCACGATGCCGATCCGCATGGAGTCTCCTCGTTCGAAGTTATCGAAACAGGTCGCGGGCCGGGTCGCGCATGAGAGCCCGGCTCGAGCCCTCTCCGCGCTCCCAATCGAGCCCGCGGATGATGACCACCGGGATGCGGTCGAGCTTGCCCATGACCGGCTCGGCCGCGCTCGCCAGCTCGTCGGCCAGGGCCAGGATGGTCGCCTGCAGCACGTGGCCGGCCGGATCCTCCTTACCGAGATAGCTCACGATGGGCTGGAAGCCCGCCAGGCCGACGGCCACGTTGACGAGCCCTTCGCGCCACGGCCGGCCGAAGGTGTCCGCGACGACGATGGCGAGGTCGTGGCCGGTCAGCGCGCGGAGCCGCTCGCGCAGCTGGGCCGCGGAGCGGTCCGAGTCCTCCGGAAGCAGGCATGCGGTGTCCGCGTCGACGTTCGATTGATCGACTCCCGCGTTGGCGCAGACCCAGCCGTGGTGGGTCTCGACGATCAGCACGCCTTTGTCTTGCCTTACCACGCGCCGGCTCTCACTCAGGATGACCTCGACGAGCCGCGGATCGCGGCCGATCTCCTCCGCCACCGTGAGCGCGCGGGTCGAGGGCGTGACCTCGGAGAGCCGCACCAGCCGTCCTTCGGTCTTCGACACGATCTTCTGGCTGACCACGAGCAGATCGCGGTCCCGGATCGGCGTGTCCTGGCGGCGGGCGGCTTCGACCATCAGGCGCGCCAGGTCGTCACCTCGGCGGATCTCGGGCAGGCCCTCTACCGCGATGACCTCGTAACGCGACGGCATCGCTAGTAGGCCTCCGCCGGGCGCGCGCCGGAGATGAAGCCACGGAGGAGCCGGCCGCTGCGCGTGGCGGGCCCGTGCGTGAGGAGCAGCGGCAGATCGTCGGGCGCATCCACGTCGAGCCCGATGCCGGGCAGATGGAGCACGCGCGGGGAGAGTCCGGCCGAGCGGGCCGCGGCCAGGTGATTGGCGAACGACGGCTCGCCGAAGGTGAGCGGCATCGCGTCGGGCGGCGCGAGCAGCGCCGCGTTGGTGCCGAGGCCCGAGCGAGACGGAACGAACACAACCCCCGGCCCGTGGTCGAGCGCCCGGCACACCGCCGACACTTCCTCCGGCGTGACACACGGCACGTCGCCGGGCAGGGTGAGGAAGCGCGCCGCGCCGCGCGCGGCCGCCTCCCGCTGGGCGAAGGCCACCGCCGCGGTGTGGCCACGATTGGCGCTCTCGGTAAGGCACTCGGCGCGTCCCGCTCGGGCCAGGGCCTGCACCTCCGGGTCGGTCGTGATCACGAGGACGGAGCCGGGCAGGGCCGCAACCATCGCCTCCAGCACGTCCTCGAGCATCGCCCGCGCCAGCTCGCGGCGCTCGCGCGGGGACAGCGCCGACACGAGCCGCTGCTTGGCGTTGACGAGATCCTTGACGGGCACCGCCGCGATGAGGCCGGTCGTCATGCCGCCTCGAGCGTGGCGAGCACGCGGCGCGCGAGCGCGACCTCGGCCTCGCGGCTCGACATGATGGTCTGGGCGGGGACCGGCGTGATCCCGAGCGCGCGCAGCTCGGGGTCGAGGGCGCGGTCTCGGTCATCGAACACGAGCAGGTCGAGCCAGCCGGCATAGACGCGCGCTACGCCGACCGCGGAGACGGGCAGGCCCACCGAGGCCATGAGCCGCCCGGCGGGGCCCGAGACCGCGTCGCCGCCCACGATGGGGCTGACCGCGGCCACCGTCGCCTCCGTTCCCCGCAGTGCCTCCACGAGGCCCGGGACGGCCAGGATCGGTCCGACGGAGGTGATGGGATTGGAGGGACAGACCAGGACGATGTCGGCCGTGCCGATCGCCTCGACGACACCCGGCGCCGGGCGCGCGGTCGCCGCGCCCGCATACTCGACCGCCCGCACCTCCACCTGCGCCTTCTCCCGCACGAAGTACTCCTGGAAGGCGAGCCAACCGTCGGGTCCGAGGATACGGGTGCGGACCGGTTGATCGGACATGGGTAGCACGGTGGCGGAAACCCCCAGCGCCGAGGCGACCGCGCGGGTCGCTTCGCTCAGCGTACGGCCTTCGCGGAGGAGACGGGTGCGGTGGAGGTGGGTGGCCAGGTCGCGGTCGCCGAGGTTGAACCAGACCGGCTCCCCGAAGCGCGCGATCTGGTCGAGGGTGTGGAAGGTCTCGTCGGCGAGACCCCAGCCCTTGCCCTCGTCGATGACGCCGCCCAGCGTATAGCAGACCGTGTCGAGGTCGGGAGAGACGTGGAGGCCCCAGATCTCCGCGTCGTCGCCGGTATTGACGATCACGGTGAGGCTCCGCGGATCGACGAGCGGGCCGAGGCCCCGAAGCAGCTTGGCGGCACCGGTGCCGCCAGCGAGCGCGGTGATTCTCATGCCCCAGCGCCGAGCGGGTTAGTGTTCGCCGCGGGCGAGGGCCGAGCGGGAGCCGCCGCGGCCGGCGGTGCTCCAGAGGGCGGTGCCACCCCGCCAGCCGAACAGGCCCAGCCCCGGCCGGCCGCGAAGATCTCGAGGCAGCTCAGCCTCAGGGACCGGAATAAAACCGGCTCGGACCCACACGCGGTCCAGCCCCTGGGGCCGGGCGAAGACGGTCTCGATGCCGGCGGATCCGGCGTGGGCGAGACCCTGGATGGTCAGCTCGCCAGCCACGCCGAGCACGTCCTCGGCGGGCATGCCCGACGGGGCGACCACCACGGGACCGTGCAGCATGGCCGTGGAGCCCGCCCGCTCCATCAGGACCGCGCCTACGAGCCGGTCGCCCACCCAGGCGCCCCAGCCAGCATGCAGTCCCGCCGGCGCCGGCGTCCAGGCGCCCGCGAAGTGGAACAGTTCGAGGGCCGCCACCCAGGGTTCGGTGATCGGCTGGTACGCGAGTGCGTCGGCCGCGTTACTTCTTCCCAAGCACGGAGTCCTTGAGGGACTTGGCGAGACGGAACTTCACCACGCGCTTGGCCGGGATCTTGAGGGGCTCTCCGGTCTGCGGGTTGCGACCCATCCGCGCCTTCCGATTGGCCAGCACGAGACGGCCGAAGTTCGGCACCACGAACACGTTCTTGGCTTCCTTGACGGCCAGCCCGAGCAGCTGGTCCATCACGTCTGTGATCTGCTTCTTGCTCAGGGTCGTCTTCTGAGCCAGGTGTGCGATGATGGCGGACTTCGTCATCGACTTCGCCATATGCTTCCCTCCGTCTCTGGGTGTGAGAGTGAGCGGCCAAGCCGCTTAAGATGATCGGGTGCCGCGTGAAGCCAAGGCCCAATTCTACTCAAGCCGGGTCGCGCGCTCAACCGCGTAATGCGCGCCGGCGCGCTTCTCAGCCCTCCGGGGCGCGCGTGGGATGGAGAAAGCGGAACTGCCCGGACGCGGCCAGCAGCCGGTACGAGCCGAACCGCTGCTCCGCGTTGTCCACGTGGTCGAGCGGCGAGTCCTCCGCATCGTTCTCCCTCTCGTAGACGCGGAGCAGCTCGTAGGTCGTGCTTCGCTGGGCCGGGACGCGACCGGCATCGCGGATGAGCCGGCGCAGCTCCGCCGGTGGCACCAGCTGGCCGTACGAGGCGCCGGCCGAGGTGGAGATCGATTCGTTGATCAAGGTGCCGCCCATGTCGTTGGCGCCCGCCGCCAGCAGCACCTGGGCGAGCTTGGGGCCCTCCTTCACCCACGAGCACTGGATGTTGCGGAAGAGTGGCCCCAGGAAGAGGCGCGCCACCGCGTGCATCTTGACGACCTCGAGCCCGGTCGCGCCCTGCCGTACCCCGGGCACCAGCCCGCGGCGGTACATCGGCGCCTCCTGGTGGATCAGCGACAGCGGTACGAACTCGGTGAAGCCGCCGGTCTCCTTCTGGATACCGCGCAGCAGGTCCATGTGGCGGATCCAGTGCGCGGGCTGCTCGATGTGTCCGTACATGATGGTGGAAGTGGTGCGGATGCCGAGGGCATGCGCGGAGGTGATGACCTCGATCCACTGCTTCACGGTGATGCGGCCGCGTGCGATCACGTCGCGGATCTCCTGGTCGAGCACCTCCGCCGAGGTGCCGGGCAGCGTCCCGAGCCCGACCTTCTTCAGCTCGGCCAGGTACTCCGGAATCGGCAGGCCCGAGCGCGTCGAGCCGTACAGGATCTCCTCGGGAGAAAACGCGTGCAGGTGCATATCGGGAAGGGCGGCCTTGATGGCCCGGCAGAGATCGATGTAGTAGCTGCCGTCCAGCTTGGGCGGTAGCCCGGCCTGGATGCACACTTCGGTGGCTCCCATCTCCCACGCTTCGATGGCGCGCCGGACCACCTCGTCCATGGGCAGGAAGTAGCCCTCCTCCTCGCGGTGGTCCCGGCTGAAGGCGCAGAAGGTGCAATGCTTGATGCACACGTTGGTGAAGTTGATGTTGCGGTTGACCACGTAGGTGACCACGTCGCCCGCCTGACGGCGGCGCATCTCGTCGGCCACGAGGGTCAGGGCCTGCAGGTCGCGGCCCGCGGTCTCCGTGAGGCGGATGCCGTCGCCCACGGAGAGCTCGCCGCCCTGCAGCAGCTCTCCGAGGATGCGCCGGATGTCGGACGAGGCCCAGTCGAGAGAGAGTTCGGTCGGCTTGTCGGTGTGCATCACCAGGTTCTCCAAATCTCGAGGTCGGGGCGAACGAAGCCTTCAGGGTCGACGAAGCGCGAGACACGATCGCGCAGCCGCGCGTCGAGGAAATCGCGCTGGGTCGCATACTCCGGGTAGATGGCCAGGCGCTCCCGCAGCTCGTGGCCGGCCGACTCGGTCCGTCTCCGCAGCTCGGCCAGGCCGGGCCAGGGGCGCTCGGGATTGATGTGGTCGGGGGTCAGCGGGGAGACGCCGCCCCAGTCGTTGAGCCCCGCGGCGGGCAGCCGCTCGTAGCCCTCCGCCGAGAGATTGGGCGGAGCCTGGATGTTCATGGCCGGGCCCAGCAGCAGGCGGGCCACCGCGACGGTGCGCAGCAGGTCTTCCGCGCCCGGCTCCGGCCAGCCGCGCATCGGGATGGCGGCCTTGGCGCGGAAGTTCTGGATGATGACCTCCTGGATGTGTCCGTACCGCTCGTGCAGATCGCGGATCGCCAGCAGCGACTCGACCCGCTCGGCGTGGGTCTCGCCGATGCCGATCAGGATGCCGGTGGTGAAGGGGATCCGGAGGGCGCCGGCCCGGGCGATGGTCTTGAGGCGGCGTTGCGGGACCTTGTCGGGGGCCCGATCGTGGGCCGCCCCGGCCTCGAGCAGCCGCGTGGAGGTGCTCTCGAGCATGATGCCCATGCTGACGTTGGCCTCGCGCAGCGCGGCCAGGTCGCGCTCGTTCATCAGACCGGGGTTGGCGTGGGGAAGCAGCCCGGTCTCGTCGAGCACGCGCCCGCTGACGTCGCGCAGGTAGGCGAGCGTGGTCCGATGTCCCATCCGGCGCAGGAAGGCGCGGTGCTCCGGGAAGAGCGCTTCCGGCTTGTCCCCGAGTGAGAAGAGGGCCTCCTTGGCCCCAAGCCGCGCCCCCGCGCGAGCGAGGGCCAGCACCTGGTCCGGCGTCATCGTGAAGGCGCCCGGCTCGCCCGGATCCTTCCGGAACGTGCAGTATCCGCAGTAGTCGCGGCAGAGGGTGGTGAGCGGGATGAAGACCTTGGCCGAGAAGGTGATGCGTCGGCCCCGCCCGCGGTCGCGCAGCGCGGCGGCGGCCTCGAGGAGGGCCGGCAGGCGCTCCGGGGGCGTGGCGAGCAGGGCGGTCGCTTCCGCTGCGTCGGGCACGCGGCCCTCGGCGACGCGGTCCAGCGCCCGCTCGACCGGATTCAGCTCGAGTACTGCCATGAGGAGACTCGGGAGGGCGTGACGCGGATCATGAGGCCGCGCTCACGGGGCAGGCCGAGCGCGCGGTACTGCGAGTACTTGGCCACGAGCAGATCGATCCCGTGGGCGAACTGGGGTCCGTCCATGAGCAGATCGGCCTCTCCCTGGATGATCACGTAGCGCAGTCGCGTCCAGTCCTCGTGGTACTCGTCGATTACGATTGAGACGCGCGGGTTCTCCCGGAGGTTGCGGATCCGCTTGAGCCCCGCGGGCGGCGCTTGCTTGGGCTTGGCGTCTACCGCCGAATACAGCGCGGTGCCGTCGAAGGCGTAGCAGATCGGCACCACCGTCGGCTGCCCCGACCCGTCGGCGGTGGCCAGCCGGCCGACCCGCGCGGCCGCGATGAAGCCGGCAACGGGGCCGGGAATCGATGCAGCCGGATTCGACGGCATTGCCGCTCAGCGTGGGGCCCGGAGGACCTTCGGGCGGACCTCGTCGGCGAACCGCTCCATCAGGATGAGCTGGCCCCGGAGGTCCGGCGGAGCCAGATCGAAGACGAAGTGGGAGACGCCGAGCGCCTGATAGCTCTTGATGTGCCGGATCACGTCGGCGGCTCCGCCGCGGAAGCCGGGCTGGTCGCTCACCGTCGCCTTGCCACGCTTCGGAGCCAGCTCGAGCGGCACCCGCAGCGAGAGCGCGATGTCCTTTGGGTCTCGGCCCGCCTTGCGAGCCCAGCCGTGGATGACCTTGACCTTCTCCGCGTACTCGGCCGGATGCAGCAGAGCGGGCGGCCGCATGCCGATGGGATGCCAGGCGTCGGCGAGCTCGCCGGTGCGCCGGAGCGCCACGTCGGTGTGGCCGCCGATCCAGATCGGGATACCGCCCTTCTGCCTGGGCTTGGGGAGCGCACTCACCGAGGGCAGCCGATAGTAGGTACCCGCGAACTGCACGGGCTCCTTGGTCCACATCTCACGCATGAGGCGGAGATACTCGTCGGTGACCTTGCCCCGCTCGTCGAAGGGGGGGGAGTGGAGCGTCTCGAACTCTTCCCGCATCCAGCCGACACCGGCGCCCAGGATGAGCCGGCCCCCGGACATCACGTCCATGGTCGCCAGCATCTTGGCGGTCACGACCGGATTGCGGTAGGGGACCACCAATACGCTGGTGCCGAGCTTGACCCGGGAGGTCAGCCCGGCGAGCACGCCCATCAGTGCCAGGGGCTCGAGGTAGCCGTTGGTCCAGTCGCCGGCGAACCGGCCCGACGTCGAGTACGGATAGGGCGAGCTGTAGGTCGTGGGGATAACGACGTGGTCGGTCACGAAGAGCGAGGAGTAGCGAAGCGCGTCTGCCTTCTCGGCCAGCTTGACGAGCGCCTCGGGTATTGCGAGCGGACCACGGCCCGGCAGCGCAAAGCCGAAATGCATGCCCCGCATATTGCTCGCCACCCCGGGCACTGTCAAGGACGGGCCGCCCGCCCGCCTCTCGTCTTCGGCTGCGCCGCGGTGGGTCGGTCGGCGCAACCCGTCCAGGGCTGCCGCGGGAAACTTCTTTACTTGTCCGCCCGGCTCGGCTCGGCTGAGCCTCGCCAAGCAGCTGCGGCGCTGCGTCAACGGCCCTTGCCCTATCGCTCCGGGGCGCTCGCCTCTCTCAGCCCCCGAGTGTCAGCGGGGTGACACGGAAAAAACCGGACCATGCTACGCTCGTATTTGCCATGCCGACCAGGAGGATCTCCTGAAGCCGCGCATCCTGGTAGTTGACGACGAGACGGTGATCGCGGAGAACCTGCGCCTGACCCTCGAGCGCGAGGGTCACGACGTGGAGACGGCCGGGAACACCGTCGGGGCCATGCTCCGCATGGAGACCCGGGAGTTCGCCTTGGCCGTCGTGGACCTGATCCTGCCGGACGGGGATGGTCTCCACCTGCTCCGGCTCCTCAAGGCCAAGGACCCGTCGATCGAGGTCATCATCATGACCGGCCACGGGTCCATCTCGAAGGCGGTGGAGGCGACCAAGCAGGGCGCCTTCTACTTCGTGGCCAAGCCCTTCGACGCCGACGAGATGCTGATGTTGGTCGGCAAGGCCCTCGAGCGCCGACGGCTGCTCGCGGAGACCTCCGATCTCCGGCGAAAGCTGGCCGAGCAGGCCGCCTACGGCGAGATGCTCGGTTCCTCCCCGGCCATCAAGCGAGTGTTCGAGATGCTGGAGTCGGTGGCCGCCTCGGACGCCAACGTGCTCATCGTGGGCGAGAGCGGCACCGGCAAGGAGCTCGCGGCCAACGCGGTGCATGCCAAGAGCACGCGTGTCGACGGGCCCCTGGTGAAGATCAACTGCGCGGCGCTGCCCAAGGACCTGATCGAGTCCGAGCTGTTCGGACACGTCAAGGGGGCCTTCACCGGGGCATCCACCGACAAGCCCGGGCTTCTCGAAGAGGCGCACCGCGGCTCGCTGCTGCTGGACGAGATCACCGAGATGCCCCAGGACCTGCAGGCGAAACTGCTCCGGGTGCTCGAGGACCGGACGGTCCGCCGGCTGGGCGGGGCCAAGACAGTGCCGGTGGACTTCCGGCTGATCTGCTCCACCAACCGGGAGCCCGAGGTGGCGCTCCGTGAGGGGCGGTTGCGCCAGGACCTGTACTTCCGCATCAACACGGTGACGGTGGCCCTGCCGTCCCTCCGCGACCGATCCGGGGACATTCCGCTCCTGGCCAAGTCGTTCCTCGAGCGGTTCCGGATCAAGCACGGACGGGAGGTCGATGTCATCGATCCGGAGGCCTATCGCCGGCTCCTCTCGTACGCGTGGCCAGGCAATATCCGGGAACTGGAGCACGCCATCGAGCGCGCGGTCCTGGTGGCCCGGGGCAAGGAGATCGCCCTCACCGACCTGCCCGAGCCCCTGCAAGTCGATCCCTCACCTGGGGGTTCTACCCCGCCGCCGGGGTCGCTGGAGGAGATCGAGCGGGTTTCCATCGTCCGGGCGCTGGAGTCGACAGGCTGGAACAAGCAGGCAGCGGCGCAGGTCCTCGGGCTGCGACGGCCAACGCTGTACTCGAAGATGCGGCGGCACGGCATCCCCCAGCGCCGCGCCTGACGTCTTCCCCGGAGACAGCCTGTTCGACAGAGTTGTCAACCCCCTGCCGCGGTTCATGAGACGACCCGGCGCAAGTAGCTGGAAGAAAAGGGGTCGATTCTTGGCAACGGTCTTGCGTGCTGGAGCCGTCCGGAGGTGGCACCATGCCCCGCATACTGCTCGTTGACGACGACCCTGCCTGGCGGAACCTCTACCGGATGGCGCTGGAGGGTCAGTTCGACCTCTTCGAGGCCACGGATGGGTATCAAGCGTTGTCGGTGCTAGGCTCCGTGAGGCCGAATGTCATCGTTCTCGACCTCCGGATGCCGCGGATGGATGGGATGGACTTCCTCCAGCGCCTGAACAGACGGAGCCCCCGGCCGAAGGTCGTCGTCTGCTCGGGGACTTTTACGGAGGCCGACCGGCCGCACATCCCGGACGTCTACCTCGCGGCCAAGACGCCGGACCTCAAGGAGCTGTGGTCGGCGCTGCGTGCCGCAGTGCCGACGACAACCGAGCAGCCACCCCCTGCCAAACAGGTGGTCGCCGTCGAGGACGGGGTCTGGCGCGACTGACGGTCGGGCGGTTCGTGCCGCGGCTGCCCAGCCGAAAGGCACTACTGAGCACCCTGCCTAATTAGTGGTCACACTCCCCCGGTAATCCGCGGGGGTCCTCCTCGCAATACCCTGATTTGTCGTGCCTTGCTCTTGCTCTGCCTGCGGCACGACGAGTGCAAAACAGGGCGCCGGGAGGTCCACATGAAAAAGATCGAAGCCATCATCAAGCCGTTCAAGCTCGACGACGTCAAGGAAGCGCTGACCGGGATCGGGGTCATCGGCATGACGGTGTCCGAGGTCAGGGGCTTCGGCCGTCAGAAGGGCCACACCGAACTGTACCGCGGCGGTGAATACACGGTGGACTTCCTCCCCAAGATCAAGGTGGAGGTGGTGGTCCCGGACAATCTCGTCGACAAGGTGGCCGGTGTTGTCGCGGGAGCCGCGAAGACCGGCAACATCGGTGACGGCAAGATCTTCATTCAGCCGGTGGACACCGCGGTGCGGATCCGCACGGGCGAGCGGGACGAGAGCGCACTCTGACATGAGCCAGGCGGCTTTCACTCGCGTGTCAAAGGAGGATAGCGGAGTGATGAGAAGGACAGGATCAATGGCGATCGCGCTGCTCCTCTTCACCCTCGCGGTGATGAGCGCCTCGGCCGTCTTCGCGCAGTCCACGACTCCGGCCGCGCCGGCCCCCGCCGCCGCGCCCGCGCCGCCGAAGATCGACAGCGGTGACACCGCGTGGGTGCTCGTGTCGACCGCGCTGGTCCTGCTAATGACCGCACCGGGCCTCGCACTGTTCTACGGGGGCATGGTCAGGCAGAAGAACGCGCTCGCGACGCTGATGCAGAGCTTCATCATCCTTGCGCTGATCTCGATCCAGTGGGTGCTCTGGGGCTATAGCCTGGCCTTTGGCCCCGACAGGGGCGGCATCATCGGCGGGCTCGAGTGGATGGCGCTACGGGGGGTGGGCGCGGCTCCCAACCCCGACTACGCGGCGACGATACCCCACACCGCGTACATGCTGTTCCAGATGATGTTCGCGGTGATCACGCCGGCTCTCATCACTGGGGCCTTCGCGGAGCGGAAGAAGTTCTCCACGTTCCTCGTCTTCATCCTCGTGTGGGCCACCGTCGTCTACGATCCGCTCGCGCACTGGGTCTGGGGGGTCGGCGGGTGGCTTCGCAACCTGGGCGCGCTCGACTTCGCGGGGGGTACCGTCGTACACATCTCGTCCGGTATCTCCGCGCTGGCCGCCGCGCTGATCATCGGCAAGCGAAAGGGCTACGGTCATCAGCCGATGCCGCCGCACAACCTTCCCCTTACCGTGATGGGCGCGAGCTTGCTCTGGTTCGGCTGGTTCGGTTTCAACGCGGGCAGCGCCCTGGCCGCCAACGGCCTCGCCGCCCACGCCTTCATGACCACCAACACCGCGACCGCGGCGGCCGCCCTCGGCTGGATGTTCACCGAGTGGTCTTCCCGCGGCAAGCCGACCGTTCTCGGGGCGGCCTCCGGTGCGGTGGCCGGCCTCGTGGCCATCACGCCCGCGGCCGGGTTCGTCACCCCGATGGCCGCCATCGTGATCGGCGCGGTGGCGGGTTTCATCTGCTACTCGGCCTGCAACCTGAAGTCGAAGCTCGGCTACGACGATTCCCTCGATGTGGTCGGGGTGCACGGGGTAGGAGGGACCTGGGGAGCTCTCGCGACGGGCGTTTTCGCCACCAAGCTGGTCAACGACGGGGGCGGCGATGGGCTGCTCTACGGCAATCCCCGGCAGCTCTGGGTGCAGTTCATCGCGGTGGCCGTCACCTGGGTACTCGGCTTCGTGATGACGACGATCATCCTGAAGGTGCTCGACGGGATCATGGGCCTGCGAGTCAGCGACGAGGAGGAGGTCGCGGGCCTGGATCTCTCGCAACACTCCGAGACCGCGTACACTCTCGGCGGTGGGGGCGGCTACGGAGAGGCCCGCGCCGGTCACTAGGCGCCACGAGGCCCTTGACGGGTCCATGGCAAACCACTAACGTTGGGTGGCCGGCGGGCCAGCGAGCCCGCCGGCTTCCCGGTTTCCTCGACTCCCACGACGAGCCGACGAAGGAGGCAGAAGGATGACCCCGAAGGACGTGTTGAAGATGGCGAAGGAGAAGGGCGTCAAGATCGCGGATCTACGGTTCATCGATCTACCCGGCCTGTGGCAGCATTTCTCGATCCCGGTGTCCGAGCTGAAGGAAGACATCTTCGAGGACGGGCTCGGTTTCGACGGCTCCTCGATCCGTGGGTTCCAGACCATCGACGAGTCGGACATGCTGCTGGTTCCCGACCCGTCGAGCGCGCAGATGGATCCGTTCACCGCCGTGCCCACCATGGTTCTGATCTGCAACGTCAAGGATCCGATCACGGGCAAGGCCTACAGTCGCGATCCGCGCTACGTGGCCCAGAAGGCGGAGGCGTACGTCAAGAAGAGCGGGGTGGGTGACACCATCTTCATCGGGCCCGAGCTCGAGTTCTTCTTCTTCGACTCGATCCGGTTCGACCAGAGTTACAACTACGGCTTCTACTTCATCGACTCGGAGGCGGGCGCCTGGAACACCGGCCGGGAGGGCACGCCCGACCGCCCCAACCTCGGGTACATCCCGCGCTACAAGCAGGGCTACTTCCCGGTCCCGCCCATGGACAAGTTCCAGGACATCCGGTCTGACATGGTGCTGGCGCTCGAGTCCGTCGGCGTCCGCGTCGAGGTCCACCACCACGAGGTGGCGAGCGGCGGGCAGACCGAGATCGACATGCGCTACGACACCCTGACCAAGATGGCGGACAAGGTGTGCTGGTACAAGTACTGCGCCAAGCAGACGGCAAAAAAGTGGGGGAAAACAGCTACGTTCATGCCCAAGCCCTTGTTCCAGGACAACGGCTCGGGCATGCACACGCACCAGTCCATCTGGAAGAACGGCAAGAACCTCTTCTACGAGCGGGGCGGGTACGCCGACATCTCCAAGACCTGCCTCTACTACATCGGCGGCATCCTGAAGCACGCCCCCGCGCTGCTGGCCTTCATCGCGCCCTCCACCAACAGCTACAAGCGGCTAGTGCCGGGTTACGAGGCGCCGATCAACCTGGTCTACAGCCAGCGGAACCGCTCTGCCGCGATCCGGATCCCGATGTACTCGAAGGCGGAGGGGGCCAAGCGGATCGAGTTCCGGACGCCGGATCCGACCTGCAACCCGTACCTCTCGTTCGCCGCGTGCGTAATGGCGGGCCTCGACGGTGTCGCCAACAAGATCGACCCTGGCAAGCCGGTCGACAAGGACCTCTACGAGCTGCCGGCTGCCGAGCAGAAGAAGATCAAGCAGCTTCCGGGAGCGCTCGACATCGTGCTCGACAACCTCGAGAAGGATCAGGACTTCCTCCTCAAGGGGGACGTGTTCACTCCGGACCTCATCGAGACCTGGATCGAGTACAAGCGCAAGAACGAGGTGGATCCGGTCCGGCTGCGCCCGCATCCGTACGAGTTCGCCCTCTACTACGACATCTAGCGCATTCGTCGCGTACCGGCCCCTGCTCCCGCGCGTGACCCGTGCGGGCGGGGGCCGGCATTCGGTTTCGGAAGGCGCCGCCCAGCCCCTCGAGCACCGCCGCTCGCCAATCTCGACGCGGAGCTCGTTCACGTCACCGCGTCCGACCTTTCCCATGTTCCAGACGAAGCTGTTCTCGATGTAGCACGCTGGCGAGGGATCTCTGGGCCAGCACGGAGCCCGTCGTGAGCGCGAGCAGCGCCAGGATCGAGACCACGCCGGCCAGGGAGCGGAGGAGGAAGCCTGCAGAGCTGAACGGGGGCGTCGGCATGTGCCGATCCTGAGGGACCTCTGCCTCAAGAGGCCGTCAAGAGGTGCCAGGGAAACGCCAAGGAACGCCAAGGCGACATCAAGGGGCGGCAGATCTTCGCGGCCCAGTCTGCTCACGCGATAGGCGAGCTGATCAGCGGCTGGGCAGGCGGTCAAGACCTCGCTCGACTAAGTTGGCGGTTTCGCTCCGCTACCGGCTGGCACCTGGTTTGCTACCTCGCCTGTCCATGAAACCACATTGGCGAGTGCTCATCATCGACGATCACGCGCCGTCGCGGGCCGCGGTGGCTGAGGCGGTCACAGCGCAGGGTGGACAGGTGGTCGGGAACGGAAGCCGAGCCGAGGACGTCTTGCGACTGGTGGACAAACATCGACCCGACGTGGCGGTACTGGCCGTCGGCCTGCCGGACGGCGATGGCGTCCAGGCGGCCCGCGAGGTCATGACGGTCTCCCCGTGCCCGGTCGTGATGTTGACGAGCCACACCGATGCGCCGGTGGTGGCCCGTGCCGTCGACGCCGGCGTGCTCGGCTTCCTGTCGAAGCCGGTCCGCGCCGAGGAGCTGGGCCCCACGCTCGACGTGGCGGTGCATCGCTTCCGCGAGATCGAGGCCATGCGCAAGGAGAACGAGATGCTCAAGCGCAAGCTCGAGTCGCGCAAGCTGGTGGAACGCGCGAAGGGCATTCTCATGATGCGGCTCGGGCTGAGCGAGCCGGAGGCCTTCCGGCGGATCCAGAAGACGGCCATGGATACCCGAAAGCCCATGGCCGAAGTGGCGCAGGCCCTGCTGCTCACCGAAGAGATGGGACACGCCCGCGCGGCCAAGCTATAGCGCTCTGCCGCTTTCGCAGGCACCCCAAAACGACTGCCTACCGAGTAGGCAGTCCGTTTGGTCTCCGGAGGCGGGTTCATCACGTAACTGCCCGATAACGTTTACCACCGGCCGGGGCACGCAGCTTGCTCAAGGACCGGGCGGCGCACCGGGACAGCGGGGTCGGAGGGCGAGCGCCGGTACCGTCAAGGACCGCGACCCAACGACGGGTCCGAACCATCACTGCTCGGAGCGAAAGGAGAGTTGTATGGAAGAAGTCTCTCGGAGAACCTTTTTGAAGACCGCGGGCGCCGTGGGAGTGGGCGCGGCGGCGGGCCTCGGCTTCCCGGCCATCCTGAGGGCGCAGGGCGGCGGGACGGTCAAGGTGGGTGTGCTGCATTCGCTGTCCGGCACCATGGCGATCAGCGAAGTGTCACTCCGTGACGTCTGCATGATGGCGTTCGACGAGATCAACGCCAAGGGCGGGGTCACGGGCAAGAAGATCGAGCCCGTCGTGGTCGATCCCGCGTCGAACTGGGACCTGTTCGCGGAGAAAGCCAAGCAGCTCCTGCTCCAGGACAAGGTCGCGGTGACCTTCGGCTGCTGGACCTCGGTGAGCCGGAAGTCGGTCCTGCCCGTCTTCGAGAACAACAACGGCCTGCTCTTCTATCCGGTGCAGTACGAAGGTGAGGAGTGCTCCAAGAACGTCTTCTACACCGGGGCCACCCCGAACCAGCAGCTGATTCCCGCCGCCGAGTACCTGATGTCGAAGGAGGGCGGCGGCTACAAGAAGTTCTACCTGCTGGGCACCGACTACGTCTTCCCTCGGACGGCCAACAAGATCCTGCGCGCGTTCCTGCTCGCCAAGGGGGTCCCCGCCGATTCCATCGCGGAGGAGTACACGCCGTTCAACCATCAGGACTACCAGACCATCGTCGGCAAGATCAAGCGCTTCTCCACCGGCGGAAGCGCGGCGGTCCTCTCGACCATCAACGGTGATTCCAACGTCCCCTTCTACAAGGAGTTTGCCAACCAGGGTCTCCGATCCGAGCAGTGCCCGATCATGGCCTTCAGCGTGGCCGAGGACGAGCTGCGCGGTATGGACACCTCGGCCCTGGTCGGCCACCTCGCCGCCTGGAACTACTACCAGTCGGTGGATACACCGCAGAACAAGAAGTTCGTCCAGGCCTTCAAGGCCTACGCGAAGAAGGCCAACCTGCCCGGCGGCGACAAGCGCGTCACCGACGATCCGATGGAAGCGGCCTACTTCGGCGTCCACATCTGGAAGCAGGCGGCGGAGAAAGCGAAGTCGTTCGAGGTGGACGCGGTCCGCAAGGCGGTCTACGGCCAGACGTTCCTGGCCCCGGGCGGCCAGATCAAGATGGACGAGGCCAACCAGCACACCTACAAGCCGGTGCTGATCGGCGAGATCCTCAAGGACGGCCAGTTCAAGGTCGTCTCCCGCTCCAAGGGCCTGGTGAAGGCCGACCCCTGGAGCCAGTACACGAGCCCCGACAAGGGCTGTGACTGGATCAAGCACCAGGGTACCTACCAGAAGAAGGCGTAAGCACGCTCGTGTGGAAGTCGCTTCTCCTCGCGCTCGCGCTGCTGCCGGGGCTCATCACCCCGGCGGTGGCGCAGGGCGCGGGGCCCGCCCCGGAGATCGCCAAGCATATCGTCGACGTGGCGTCGACCGACTCGGACGTGCAGGAGGCGGCCGCGGTCGCGCTCGGCAAGACGGGTGACCGCAAGATCCTGCCGCTGCTGGAGGCGCTGCGCGAGGGCAGCGTGTACCTGCGGCCGCTTCCCGGGGGCAAGAAGGAGACGGTCATCGTCGGGGACAAGGTCAGCGAAGGGGACAAGACGCTCGTGCCCCTCTTCACCGCCTACGGGCGCGAGCCCATCGTCGGCCCCGACGGCAAGCCCCTGCTCGCGGAGCTATCGACGCTCGAGGAGGTCTCCACCGGTCGGCGCCTGCGGGTGGCGATCCGGCCGCTCATCGACGCCTTCTCCGGTCAAAGCGATCTCGCGAATCCGGATCCCGCCACCCGCGGTGCCGCCGCCACCAAGATGGGCTATACGGGTGACGGTGGAACACTGTCGATCCTGGAGACCGCGTTGAGCAAGGAGTCCGATCGCTGGGTGCGCTTCGCCCTCCAGGAGGCCGCCGCGCTCATCCGGCTCCGCGTCGGCACCGAGACCGAGCGCGTGGCGGCCGCGCGAGCGCTCGGACGGCTCCGGAGTGCCAACGCGATGGAGCCGCTGTACCAGATCGCCGGCGATTCCCAGGCGCCCGCGCCGCTCGCCGCGGCGGCGCGCGATGCCATCAAGCGCATCGAGCGCTGGGGGCTGCTCACGCAGGCCATCGAGATCGCCTTCCAGGGGCTGTCGCTGTCTTCCATCCTGCTCCTGATGGCCTTGGGCCTCGCCATCGTGTTCGGCCTCATGGGCGTCATCAACATGGCGCACGGCGAGCTGATGGCCCTCGGGGCCTACTCCACCTTCCTGATGCAGGGATGGTTCGCGGCCTACCTCCCGAACCGCTTCGACTACTACTTCCTCGTCGCGCTGCCGTTCTCGTTCCTCGTCTCCGCGACGGTCGGCTTCGTGCTGGAGCGCGGGGTGATCCGGTTCCTCTACGGGCGGCCGCTGGAGACCCTGCTCCTGACCTGGGGCATCAGCCTCATGATCCAGCAGGGCCTCCGCCTCTGGTTCGGAGCCGCGAACGTGGACGTGACGTCGCCGCGCTGGCTCTCGGGCGGCGTACCGGTCATGATCGGCGTCCAGCTGCCCTACAATCGCCTGTTCATCATCGGACTGGCCACGGTCTGCGTCGCCGCCATGTACTTCCTGCTCTTTCGCACCGACGCCGGCCTTCGCATCCGCGCGGTCACCCAGAACCGCGGGATGGCGGCCTGCCTCGGGGTGCGCGCGCGCTGGGTGGACGCGGGCACCTTCGCGCTCGGCGCCGGCCTCGCCGGCCTCGCCGGCTGCGCGATCACCCAGATCGGCAACGTGGGACCCGAGCTCGGCCAGAACTACATCGTGGACTCCTTCATGGTGGTGGTGACGGGCGGGGTCGGCAAGCTGCTGGGTAGCATCCTGGCCGCGGTGGGCATCGGCGGGCTCAACAAGATCATCGAACCGGGGATGGGGGCGGTATTCGGCAAGGTGCTGATCCTGGTCCTGGTCATCCTGTTCATCCAGCGCCGACCGTCCGGACTGTTCGCGGCGAAGGGGCGCTATGCGGAGTCTTGAGCGCTGGGGCCTGCTCGCGGGCGCGGTGCTCCTGGTGGCGGTGCTGCCCACCCTCAACGTGCTCCCGCCGGGCTCGCCTCTGCGCGTCTCCGACTTCACCCTGAACCTGTTCGGGAAGTTCCTGGCCTACGCCATCCTCGCGCTGGGCATCGACCTGATCTGGGGGTATACGGGCGTGCTGTCGCTCGGTCACGGGGTCTTCTTCGGCCTCGGGGCCTATGCGATGGGCATGCACCTGATGCTGGAGATCGGCACCCGGAGCGTCTACGGTAACGTGCTGCCGGACTTCATGGTCTGGAACCGGGTGACCGAGCTGCCGCTCTTCTGGAGGCCGTTCTACAGCGTGCCGTTCACGCTGCTCGCGGTGCTGGTGGTGCCGGCCGTCTTCGCGTGGGTGTTCGGGTACCTCACGTTCCGCAGCCGCATCCGCGGCGTCTACTTCTCGATCATCACCCAGGCCCTGGCCCTCTCCACGTGGCTGATGTTCAACCGGAACGCCATGAACCTGGGCGGCACCAACGGCCTCAGCGGGTTCAAGTCCATCTTCGGCTTCACCCTGAACAGCGCGGCCACCCAGCGCGGGCTCTACATCGCCACCGCGTTGTGTCTCTGCGGCGCCTATCTGCTGTGCCGGTGGATCACGCGCTCGCCGGCCGGCCGCGTCCTGATCGCGATCCGCGACAGCGAGACCCGCGTGCTCTTCTCCGGCTATTCGCCTGCCGCGTTCAAGCTCTTCGTGTTCGTGGTCTCGGCGGTGCTGGCCGGGGTGGCGGGCGCACTCTACGCGCCTCAGGTCGGCATCATCACGCCGGCGAAGATCGGCGTGCTGCCATCGATCGAGATGATCATCTGGGTAGCGGTGGGGGGACGGGGCACCATGCTGGGACCGGTGGTGGGGGCCTTCGGCGTCAACTGGCTGCAGAGCCTGCTCACCACGCACTACCCGGACCTATGGCTGCTGGTGCTGGGCGGGCTGTTCGTGGCGGTGGTGCTCTTCTTCCCCGACGGGGTGGTCGGTACCGCGCAGAAGCTGATCGGGCGGATGTGGCCGCCCCAGGCGTCGACCGCGGGGGTGGTCGGGCGCCCCGATGAGGGCCGCCGACCCGAAGAGGCCAAGCCGCCGACCAACGTCCCTCACATTCAAGCCCGATGACCATCGCCGCGCCCGAGGGCTCGATCATCTATCTGGAGAAGGTCACCGTCGAGTTCGACGGTTTCAAGGCCCTCCACGAGCTCAATTTCTTCATGGACTACCGAGAGCTGCGCGTGGTCATCGGGCCCAACGGCGCCGGGAAGACCACGCTGCTCGACGTGATCTCGGGGAAGGTGCAGCCCGTGGCGGGGCGCGTCATCTTCGGCAAGCACACCGAGCTGGTCGGGCGCCGGGAGAACGAGATCGCCGGCCTCGGCATCGGCCGCAAGTTCCAGACCCCGTCCATCTTCGCCAATCTCAATGTGCGCGAGAACCTGGAGCTGTCCCTGGCTCGACCGAGCAAGGGAGTGATGGCCACGCTGCGGGCCCGGCTCGACGGCGAGCAGCGGCGACGGATCGAAGAGACGATGGAGACCATCGGCCTCGCCGGACGCGGGGAGGAGCGGGCGGGCGGGCTCTCGCACGGCGAGAAGCAGTGGCTCGAGATCGGCATGGTCATCGTGCAGCAGGCCGAGCTGCTGCTGGTGGACGAGCCGGTGGCCGGCATGACCGACGAGGAGACGGCGCGCACCGCGGAGCTGCTGCAGGCCATCGCCCGCGAGCGGGCGGTGCTGGTCATCGAGCACGACATGGAGTTCGTCCGGAGCCTCGCCCGCAAGGTGACGGTGCTGCACGAAGGCCAGGTGCTCTGCGAGGGGCCGGTGGACCAGGTGCAGCAAGACGAGCGGGTGCGGGAAGTGTACCTGGGCCGAAGCCGATCGGAGACGCCCGCCCATGCTTGAGGTGCGCGGGCTCAACGTGGCCTACGGCGAGAGCCAGATCCTGTGGGACGTCTCGCTGGACGTCCCGGCGGGGAGCGTGGTCTGCCTCATGGGTCGCAACGGTGTCGGCAAGACCACGCTGCTCAAGTCCATCATGGGGCTCCTGCCTGTCCGCTCCGGGCGTGTCACGTTCGACGGCGCCGACCTGGGCGGTCGCCGGCCGGAGGAGCGGGCCTCGTGCGGGATCGGCTACGTGCCGCAAGGCCGGGAGATCTTCCCGAACCTCACCGTGCAGGAGAACCTCCGGATGGGCCTGCTCGGGCGCCGCCGCAACGGGCAGAGCGGGGACGGCGACGCGCTCGAGCACGTCTTCGAGCTGTTCCCGAGGCTGAAGACCCTCCTCGGGCGCAAGGGTGGGGTGCTCTCGGGAGGAGAGCAGCAGCAGCTCGCGATCGCCCGGGTGCTCCTGGCGCGGCCTAAGCTCCTCCTGATGGACGAGCCCACCGAGGGCATCCAGCCCTCCGTGATCTTGCAGATCGAGGAGGCGATCGAGCGCATCAAGGCGCAGGGTATCTCGGTGCTCCTCGTCGAGCAGTACCTTGAGTTCGCCTGGCGACTGGCGGGCGCCTACGCGATCATGCGGAAGGGCACCATCGTCTCACGTGGTGCCACCAAGGAGCTCCGGGAGGATATGGTCAGGCAGCACCTGACGGTTTAAACTCGCTCCCATGCATCTGACCCCCCGGGAGCAGGACAAGCTGCTCATCTTCACCGCCGCCGAGGTGGCCCGCCGCCGCCGCGGTCGCGGCCTCAAGCTCAACTATCCCGAGGCGCTCGCCTTGATCACCGCGGAGGTGCTGGAGGGCATCCGTGACGGACGATCGGTGTCCGACCTGATGGCCTTCGGCATCACCATCCTGCACCGCGACGACGTCATGGACGGCGTGCCCGAGATGCTCGAGGAAGTACAGGTGGAGGGCACGTTCCCGGACGGGACCAAGCTCGTGACGATTCACCACCCGGTACGATGAATTCACACGGACCCGCACCTCTATTGAATGCGGGGGCCCAGCCGCGCGAAGCGCGGCAATGGGGGAGTGCGGGGGCCATTTCTAGGCCCCCGCAGATGAAAGCAGATGCGATCGCACCTTTCTCCCAACGCCGAAATGGACGAGGCCACACATGATCCCAGGGGAGTATCTACTCGGCGAGGGCGATATCGAAGCCAACGTGGGGCGGCGGACGGTGAAGCTCACCGTGGCGAACACCGGGGACCGGCCGATCCAGGTGGGGTCGCACTTCCACTTCTTCGAGGCGAACCGGGCCCTGCGGTTCGAGCGACGGCAAGCCTTCGGGATGCGGCTCCACGTGCCGGCCGGGACCGCGGTGCGCTTCGAGCCGGGCGACGAGAAGGTGGTGACGCTCGTGGAGCTGGCGGGAGCGCGCGAGGTCTACGGACTCAACGGGCTGACCGATGGGCCGGCGGGCGAGAAGCGGCGCGGGGAGAGCGTGAAGCGGGCAGCGGCCGGCGGCTTTCAGGGAGCGCGCGGATGAGCCTTCGACTCCCGCGCCGGCAGTACGCGGATCTCTACGGCCCTACCGTCGGCGACCGCGTCCGGCTGGCCGACACCGAGCTCCTGATCGAGGTGGAGCGCGACTTCACCTCCTACGGCGACGAGGTGAAGTTCGGCGGCGGCAAGGTGATCCGCGACGGCATGGGCCAATCGGCGCGCGCCACCGCCGCGCAGGGCGTGCTCGATCTCGTCATCAGCAACGCGCTGATCCTCGACCACTGGGGCATCGTGAAGGCCGACATCGGGATCCGCGGCGGCCGCATCGTCGGGGTCGGCAAGGCCGGCAATCCCGACATCATGGCCGGGGTGACCGCGGGCATGGTGATCGGCGCCTCCACCGAGGTGATCGCGGGCGAAGGGCGCATCGTTACCGCGGGTGGTATCGACAGCCATATCCACTTCATCTGCCCTCAGCTCGTGGACGAGGCGCTCTCCGCCGGGCTCACCACGCTGATCGGCGGCGGAACGGGGCCCGCGACCGGCACCGCCGCCACCACCTGCGCCCCGGGGGCCTGGAACATCCACCGGATGCTGGAGGCCGCGGAGGCCTTTCCCATCAATCTGGGCTTTCTCGCCAAGGGCAACGCCTCGCGCGCCGCCCCCCTCCAGGAGCAGATCGAAGCCGGGGCCATCGGGCTCAAGCTCCACGAGGACTGGGGGACCACGCCGGCTGCCATCGACGCCGCCCTCTCGGTGGCGGACGACATGGACGTCCAGGTGGCCATCCATACCGACACCCTCAACGAAGCCGGATTCGTCGAGGACTCCATCCGCGCCTTCAAGGGTCGGACGATCCACACGTATCACACGGAGGGCGCGGGTGGGGGACACGCCCCCGACATCATCCGGGTGGTCGGGGAGGCGAACTGTCTGCCGTCCTCCACGAACCCGACCATGCCGTTCACGGTCAACACCATGGACGAGCATCTCGACATGCTCATGGTGTGCCACCATCTGAACGCCAAGATCCCCGAGGACCTCGCCTTCGCGGAGTCACGCATCCGGGCCGAGACCATCGCGGCCGAGGACGTGCTGCACGACCTGGGCGCGATCAGCATGCTCTCCTCCGACTCGCAGGCCATGGGGCGCATCGCGGAGGTCATCTCGCGCACGTGGCAGACCGCGCACAAGATGAAGGTGCAGCGCGGGGCGCTGCCCGGCGACGGCCGGCACGACAACGCGCGGGCGAAGCGCTACGTGGCCAAGTACACCATCAATCCTGCGATCGCGCACGGCATCGCCCACGAGGTCGGCTCCATCGAGGTGGGCAAGCTGGCCGATCTGGTGCTCTGGAAGCCCGCCTTCTTCGGGGTGAAGCCCGAGCTCGTGCTCAAGGGCGGCCTGATCGCGGTGGCGGCGATGGGCGATCCCAACGGTTCCATTCCCACCCCCCAGCCGGTGCGCTACCGCCCGATGTTCGGGTCCTTCGGCGCCGCGGTGGCGTCCACGTCGGTCACCTTCCTTTCCCGCGCCGCGGTCGAGGACGGGGTCGCCGCGCGGCTGGGCCTCCGCAAGACCACCGCCACGGTGCGAGGCTGCCGGCGGCTCACCAAGGCCTCCATGATCCACAACGACTACTGCCCGCACATGGAGGTGGACGCCGAGACGTACGAAGTGCGCGCCGACGGCCAGGTGCTGACGTGCGAGCCCGCGCGCGCGCTGCCGATGGCCCAGCGATACTTCCTTTTCTAGCCCGGACGATTCATGAGCGAGACACGCGCGAGGCGGGGCCTGTCGTCGGGGGTGGCCGCCCGTGCTCCCGGGTGTCGCTCACGAATGGTCCAGGCTAGACGGGCTAGGTGATGGTGGTGATCACCGAGACACCGGCCGCCGTCGCCCCGGCGGCGCTTGCGGGCAAGACCCGGGACACGCTGTGCCTGGCCTGGGAAGAGCGGCGGTGGACGCGCAAGCGCGTCACCACGACGGGGGGCCGCGAGGTCGCGCTGGCGCTGCCGACCGGCAGCGTGCTCGAGCCCGGTCGGGTCATCGCAGTGGAGGCCGAGTGGTACCTGGCGGTGGAGGCTCGCCCGGAGCCCTTGCTCGCGATCTTCCCGGCGAGCTTCGAGGACGCGGTACGCCTCGCCTTCGAGGTGGGGAACCGGCACTTCACGCTGGCGATGGACGGCGACGCGCTGCTCGTGCCCGACGATCTGGCGATGGAGCAGCTCGCGCGGCGGCTCGGCGTCCGGTGGGAGCGACGGGAGGCGGTGTACGCCCCGCTCGGCGGGGGCCCCGATGACTGATCACCGGCTCGTCTCGCTGCTCCACTTCGCGGACAGCGCGTTCCCCACCGGCGGCTACGCCCATTCCTTCGGCCTGGAGCGCTACTGCCAGGCCGGCATCGTCCGCGACCGGCACGGGCTCGAGCGCTTCCTGCTCGCCCAGCTCGAAGGCGCGGCCGGCCCCTGCGACGCCACCGCGGTCGCGGGCGCGCTGCGCGCGTTCGGCCGCGGCGATCTCGAGGGATGCCGGCGACTGGACGAGACCCTGGAGGCGATGAAAGTCGTGAAGGAGTTCCGCGAGGGGAGCCGGCAGATGGGACGCCAGACGCTGCGGGTCGCGGCCTCGCTCATCGCCGATGCGCGGCTCGGCGCGTATCTCGACGAGATCAACGCGCGTCGGACGCCGGGGCACCACGCGGTCGCCTTCGGCATGGCGGCAGGCGCGCTCGGCTGGGAGGCGGGTGCCGCCGCGACCGCCTTCCTCTATTCGACCACCGCGCTGCTGGTGGGCGCCGCGCTCCGGCTCCTGCCCATGGGCCAGATGGAAGGGCAGGCGGTGCTGTGGAGTCTGCACCCGGTCATCGAGCGAGTGGCCCGTGAGGCTGCCGAGCGGCCGACTGGGGATCTGTGGGCCTTCACGCCCGGGCTCGACATCCAGGGCGTGCTGCACGAGCAGCTCGACGCGCGGCTGTTCCGCTCATGAGCTCGCCCGCCGCCGGCCCGGGATCGCTCCCCAGGCCGGTCAAGATCGGCGTCGGCGGGCCGGTGGGCTCGGGCAAGACCGCCCTCGTGGAGGCCCTGTCGCGGCGGCTGCGCGACCACTTCGACATGGCGGTGATCACCAACGACATCTACACGCAGGAGGACGCCCAGTTCCTCATCCGGCGCGGCGTCTTGCCCGCCGAGCGGGTCGTGGGGGTGGAGACGGGCGGCTGCCCGCACACCGCCATCCGCGAGGACGCTTCCGTCAACCTCGAGGCGGTGCACGGCCTGGTGAGCCGCTTCCCGGGGCTCGAGCTCCTGTTCGTGGAAAGCGGGGGCGACAACCTGGCGGCCACCTTCAGCCCGGAGCTGGTGGACGCCACGATCTACGTCATCGACGTGGCCGAGGGGGACAAGATCCCGCGCAAGGGCGGACCCGGCATCGTGCGCTCCGACCTCCTCGTGATCAACAAGATCGACCTGGCGCCCTTCGTGGGCGCCGATCTCGCGGTCATGGAGCGTGACGCCAAGCGCATGCGGGGAGGGCGACCCTTTGTCTTCACCAATCTCCGGGAGGGCGTCGGGATCGATCCCGTGGTCTCCTGGATCCGGCGCGATCTCCTGTTCGAACCCTGACGCAACCGCGGTCCCGAGCCGTATCGGCCGGGATGGACGGCTCCGGCTGGCCTTCGAGTCGCGCGGCGGGCGCACCGTGCTCCGCGAGCGCCGCTTCACGCTGCCGCTCCAGGCGCTGGAGCCCATGGATCTCGAGGGTGACGGCGTCGCCACGCTGCTACTCCTGAACCCGACGGGTGGGATCCTGGCGGGCGACCGCTTGGACACCGACATCTCGCTCGGCCCCGGCAGCCGGGTGTGCCTCTCCACGCCCTCGGCCACACGCGTCTATCGAAGCCCCGGCCCGTCGGCCGTCCAGCGGATCTCGATGGGCATCGCCCGCGGCGCTGCGCTCGAGTGGATGCCCGACCACCTGATCCCGTCGCAGGGGGCGCGCCTCCGCCAGGCCACCGAGATCACGCTGGCACCCGGCGCCACCCTGCTCCATCTCGACGCCTGGGCGACCGGCCGCTTGGCCCGCGGGGAGACATGGGGCTTCGATCTGCTCGACACCAGCCTGCTCGTCCGCGACGGGGTAGCCCCGCTGCTCCACGAGCGATGCATCCTCTCCGGCGGCGCGGGCTGGGACGGCCTGGGCGGCACCGAGGGCTTCGGCTACGTCGCGACCTTCGCGGCCATCCGCGCCGGTGGGCACGACGGCCCGAGCTGGGACGACCTCGCGCGCGCCCTTCAGGCGGATCTCGTGTTGGCTGGCCCGGAGTGTCGGGCCGGCGTGACGCGGCTCGGCAGTGGCGGCGTGCTGGCGCGGCTGCTCTGTCCAGGGGCGCCCGCGCTCCGGGCTTGCGTGGAGGCGCTGTGGACCCGGTGCCGCCGCGAGCTGATGGGGCTGGGCCCGCTCCGCCTGCGCAAGCTCTAGGCAGCGCTGCCCGTCCTCAGAGCACTCTCGGGGTGATTCTCAATGTGAGGGGATCAACGAGGTGATTCGATTGGTGTCCTTCGTGGGCATGTCCTTTGCGTTTGCCGGTGGCGCGTGGTGAGTGCCCACGTGTCGTTTCTTCCTGCACACGATTGAGGCTGCTGCTCACCCCGTGAGCAGTGCCACACGGACGGCTGGCCCGTCCGCGAGTGTAACCCCTTGATTTGATATCCGCCCTTTCTGGGCACAGGCCTTGCTGCCCTCCGTATTCCATCCCGCTGCGACGGACGTGTCGCCACCGGGCGAGGCAATGGCGCCGATTGAGGTGGGCTGCCGCGTCTCGCGCCGAGGCCCACCAGAGGGGGCGGGAATGAGCGACCGGCCGTGCACGACCGAGGGGACAATCGACCGGCTGGTGGAGCGCGCCCTCGCCGATGCGGTCGTCGGCGATCGGCGAGGCTTCCTGAAGCTGGTCGGCGCGTCCACCGCGTCCGCCGCCCTGGCGTCGGTGTTCCCGGTCGCGGCGGCCAAGGCCCTCGCCCAGGAAAAGAAGGATCTCAAGGTCGGCTTCATCCCGATCACCTGCGCGACGCCGATCGTCATGGCGGAGCCCATGGGCTTCTACAAGAAGTACGGGCTCAACGTCGCGGTCGTGAAGGCCTCCGGCTGGGCCATGATCCGCGATCTCTCGATCAACAAGGAGACCGACGCGACCCACATGCTCTCGCCCATGCCGCTGGCGATCTCCATGGGCGTGGGCTCGCAGGCGGTGCCCTCCGTGATGCAAGGTCACGCTGGAGACGAAGGGCGAGCGCGGCATCATCACGATCGACGCCAAGTTCCTGCAATACTAATGGGAAGGGGACCGTATGAGCACCAAGTTGGGGACGGATAGCTTCGACGATCTCGTGAACGGCGCGGTTCCGTCCCTCGTGAGCGAAGTGACGGTCGCAGGTGGGCGGCTCTACCGGAGCGTCATGGCGCGGGTGGAGCTCCCGCTGCTGCGCCATGCGCTCGAGCTGTGCGGGGGCAACCAGCTCAAGGCGGCGAAGCTCCTGGGCATCAACCGGAACACGCTGCGGAAGCGGCTGCGCCTTCTCGGGCTCCTGCCGGTGGCGGGGACGAACGGAGCAAAGGCCGGGAGCGCCGCGCGCTCGGCCTGAACTGGACGCCCGCGGCGGCCCCGCGGTAGACTCAGGGCCAGAGTGCGCCCGCGAGCCGCCACGCTGCTCCCGCTGCTCCTTCTGGTCGCCTGCGCGAGCGCCGGATCGGAGCCCGTGGCGGGCCGGCCGGCGCATCATGTTGATGGCGGTTTCCGCAATCTGGATCCCGCCTTCATCCGCCCTTCCGGCTGGACGCGCTGGAGTTTCATCCTCCGGCGGACCGTGCAGAGCCTGATCTCGCCCCGTCGCTTCGACGCCCCGCGGGTGGCCAACGACGGGGCCGCCCTCCGCGCCACCCCGCCGCCCTCCGCCATCACCTGGATCGGCCACGCCACCTTGCTGGTGCAGGTGGACGGCCTGAGCGTCCTGACCGACCCCCAGTGGAGCGAGCGGGCGGGACCCACGTCGTGGCTCGGAGCGAAGCGCGTCGGGCCGCCGGGGCTGGCGTTCGAGAACCTGCCGCGAATCGACGTGGTGGTGATCTCGCACGACCACTACGACCACCTCGACCTCCCGACGGTGAAGCGCCTGGCCGTCGCCCACGACCCGCTCTTCGTGGTCCCGCTGGGGATGAAGGCGTGGTTCGCCGACAACGGCATGACGCGCGTCGAGGAGCTCGATTGGTGGCAGGGGCTTGAGCACCGCGGGGTGCGATTCGTCTGCGTGCCCGCCCAGCACTTCTCCCAGCGGTCGCTCTGGGACGGAAGCCGGCGTCTCTGGGCCTCGTGGGCCATCGTGGGGCGCGGGAAGCGGTTGTACTTCGGCGGCGACACCGGCTACTTCTCGGGCTTCACGGAGGCCGCGCGACGCCTCGGCCCTTTCGACGTGGCCGCGCTCCCCATCGGGGCCTACCTGCCGCCCGAGATCATGAAGCTCGTGCACCTGACGCCGGAGGAGGCGACGCAGGCCTTCGTGGATCTCGACGCGAAGGTGATGCTGGGCATCCACTGGGGCACCTTTGATCTCGCCGACGAGCCGCTCGACGAGCCGCCCGCGCGCATGCTCGCCGAGATCCGTCGGCGCGACATCGATCCCTCCCGAGCCTGGGTCCTCCGTCTCGGAGAGACGCGGCAGTGGTAGGGCGAGGCGCAGCCGAAGGCGAGCCGAGCGGATAAGTAAAGAAGCTACCGATGGCCACTTCCCGCCTGCTGATCGTGGAGGACGAGCCCGACATCCGGGAGCTGCTCGTCTTCCACCTGGCACGCGAGGGGTATCACATCACCCAATGCCGGAACGGCGCGGAAGCGCTGCGGGTCGCTCGGAGCGCTCCGCCGGACCTGATCCTGCTCGATCTCATGCTGCCCGAGATGGACGGCCTCGAGGTGTGCCGGCGGCTGCGCCAGGATCCGGCGACCCAGGGGGTGCCCGTCGTGATGCTCACCGCGCGCGGTGACGAGGTGGACCGCGTGCTGGGTCTCGAGCTGGGCGCCGACGACTACGTGGTCAAGCCCTTCTCGCCCCGGGAGCTGGTGGCGCGCATCCGCGCCGTCTTGCGACGGACCCACCCCGGTCCGGGGACGGCGTCGGTGACGGTCGGGCGTCTCACCATCGACACGGCGGCGCACAGGGTGGCGGTGGACGGCGTCGCGGTGAGCCTGACCAGGAGAGAATTCGACCTCCTGCGGGCACTGGTCGAAGCACGCGGTCGCGTGCTCTCGCGGGAGTTCCTCCTGGATCACGTGTGGGGCTATACCGCGGCCGCCGAGATCGAGTCACGCACGGTCGACGTGCACGTCCGCCGGCTGCGGCAGAAGCTCGGCGCGGAGGGCCAGCGGATCGGCACCGTGACCGGTGTGGGGTATCGGCTGGAGGCGGACGGCTAATGGGCGCCCTCCTTCGCGCCGTGCGGCGCCGCATCGCCTTGAAGCTGACCCTGACCCTGGTCGGCTTCGTCGCGGTGACGAGCCTCGTGGTCGGCCTCTACCTGAATCGGGCGCTGGAAGCGTTCGCGGTGGAATCGCTCGAGACCCGGCTCAGCTCGGTGGCGGCCGTGCTGCACGACGAAGCTCGCGTCGCGCTCCGCGCCGGAGCGCGGCCCGGGGCGGCCCAGGACTTCGCGATCCGGGTGGCCCGCTCGATCGGGGCGCGCGTCACCCTGATCACGCCGGACGGTCGGGTGATCGGGGAGTCGGAGCGCGGCGCGGCGGACCTCGCCTCGATGGAGAACCACGCGCGCCGGCCCGAGGTCCGCGCGGCCCTCGAGGGCCGCACCGGGCGCGACCTGCGGCGCAGTGCCACCGTCGAGGCCCCGCTCCTGTACGTGGCGACGCCGGTGCGCGAGGGCGGGGGGCCGGTGGGTGTCCTCCGGCTCGCCTTGCCGCTCTCGGCGGTAACCGCCTCGTACGAGAGCCTGCACCAGGTGATGCTGGTTGGGGGCGCGGTGGCCCTGCTCGTGGCGCTCTGCATCGGCCTCTTCGTGGCGGGGCGGGTCACGCGCCCGGTCGTGGAGATGCAGTCGATCGCGCGGCAGATGAGCGAGGGGAGCTTCCTGGTCCGGGCACCCACCCGGTCCACCGACGAGATCGGCACCCTTGGGCGGTCGCTCAATGTCATGGCGGGGCGGCTGCGCGAGAAGATCGAGGACCTCGAGCGGGAGCAGGCCAAGACCACCGCGATCCTGGACGCCATGGTCGAGGGGGTCATCGCGGTGGACGGCCAGGAGCACATCCTGCTCATGAACGAGCGGGCCCGGGCCATGTTCGGCCTCGGGAGCGCGCGCGGCGAGGGCAAGCCGTTCCTGGAGGTCATCCGGAATGCCGACCTGCACGAGATCTTCCGCGGGGTCGGGGAAGCGAGCCCGGTGAGCCGCGAAGTGGTCCTGACGAGCCCGGCCCCGCGGATCCTCGGCATCAACGCGGTGCGGCTGGGTCTCGCCGGCGACCGCACGGGCGTGGTCATGGTGCTGCACGACGTGACCGCGCTCCGCCAGCTCGAGCGGGTCCGGACCGAGTTCGTGGCCAACGTGAGCCACGAGCTGCGGACGCCCCTGACCGCCATTCAGGGCTACCTGGAGACGCTCCTCTCCGGGGCGCTCGAGGAGCGCGAGAACGCCCGCCGCTTCCTGGAGATCGTCCTCCGTCACAGCGAGCGGCTGGGACGGCTGCTCAACGACCTCACCGACCTCTCCAACATCGAGCTGGGCAAGGTGACGCTGCGCCGGGAGTCCGTGCGCGTGGCGGAGGTGGTGGCCTCCGTGCTCGCGATCATCGGGCCACGCGCGGCCCAGACCCGGGTGGCGGTGACCGCGAACATCCTCGCCGCTCTGCCCGCGGTCTCGGCGGATCGTGATCGCCTCGTGCAGGTCCTCATCAATCTCGTCGACAACGCGGTGAAGTACACCCCCGAGGGTGGCTCCGTCACGGTTACGGCTCACGACGTGGGGGACGGCACGATCGAAGTCGCGGTCGCCGACACCGGGATCGGTATTCCCCCCGCGGATCTCCCGCGAATCACCGAGCGCTTCTACCGGGTCGACAAGGCGCGCTCGCGAGAGCTGGGCGGCACCGGCCTCGGTCTGGCCATCGTCAAGCACCTCGTGGTCGCCCACGGAGGCGAGCTGCGTATCGAGAGCGAGCCCGAGCGTGGCACCACCGTCCGGTTCACGCTGCCGCTGGAGATTACGCGATCGTGACGCTCGCCCTCCGGCTCCTCTAGCCCCCGCCCCCCGCCAAACGGCCCCGAGATCCTCGCGGGCCGTCCGCCGCGTCACAGAAACTTCACGCCGGGAACGGCACGCGATCAATGCCCGCCGTGCATGCTGTGACGTGATGGAGTTCGCACTGAGGCGAGACCGACTGCGGCGACGAGCGAGCTTCACGGGTCGCGCGGATCTGCACGTGCATTCGCTCTACAGCGACGGCGGGCAGGCGCCGGAGGCGATCGTGCGTGCCGCCGCGGGGCGGCTCGACGTCGTCGCCATCACCGATCACGACGAGGTCGCCGGCGCGCTCCGCGCTCGAGACTTCGCGCGCGAGCACCCGGAGCTGGGCGTGGACGTGGTGGTGGGCGAGGAGATCAGCACGCTCAACGGCCACCTCCTCGGTCTGTATTTGAGCGAGCGGGTGGAGCCCGGTCTCGCCGCGTGCGACACCATCCGGCTGATCCACGCCCAGGGCGGACTCGCGGTGGCCGCCCATCCGTTCCACCCGCTGCGGGGCACCGTGCGAGGGCACCGCTCGATCGGGCGGCTGATCCCGGATCTTCCCCTCGACGCGATCGAGGTCGTCAACAACGCGGGGGTCTTCTCGCGGCTCTACGACGCTTGGGCGGCGCTGCTCAACGTCGAATGGATGTTGCCGGTGACCGCGGGCAGTGACGCCCACGACGTCTGGTACCTCGGCAGCGCTTTCACGGGCTTCCCGGGGCGGACCGCGAGCGCGCTGCGCCGGGCCCTCGCGGTTGGCCGGACCCGCGCGCAGGTCAACTGGTCGTGGACGGCGGCCAAGATGCCGCGCCACGTGCACATCCAGTCGCGGAGCGTCCTCCGGTTTCTCTGGGTGTGCCGGCAGCGGCGGCTTCCGGGGTGAGCGGCCGGGGCAGCCAGTCTTCGACGAGGAGGTCACCGTGGACATTCATGATGAGGCGGGGCGTGATGAGACGGGGCATGACGAGCCGGAGTTTCGCTGGCTTGAGCGGGGCGCGGGTGAGCCCGTCGTCCTCCTGCATGGCCTCATGGGGCAGATGCATCACTGGGAGCCGGTGCTCGAGGGCCTGGAGGACGGACACCGACCCATCGCGCTCACGCTGCCGATCTTCCATCCCGGCCTGCGCGAGGCGTCTCTGGAGGAGCTCGGGCAGTACGTGCTGCGCTTCCTCGACGCGCTCGACATTCCTCGCGCCGTGATCGGGGGCAACTCGCTCGGCGGGCACGTGGCCCTTCGGCTCGCGCTCGATCACGGCGAGCGAGTCTCCGGGCTCGTCCTCACCGGGTCTTCGGGTCTGTTCGAACGCGGCTTCACGAATGGCGTGCCGCACCGGCCGGATCGGGGCTGGGTGCGGCGCAAGATGGAGGAGGTGTTCTTCGACCCGGCCCTGGTCACCGACGGGTGGGTAGACGACGTGCACCGGGTCGTCACGACGCCCGCGTCGGCGCTCCGGGTCCTTCGCTTCGCGCGCAGCGCGCGTCGGGACAATCTCGAGGACCGGCTGGGCGAGATCCGGGTGCCCACGCTGCTCGTGTGGGGCCTCCAGGACCGGATCACTCCACCCGAGATCGGCGAGCGGTTCCGCGCCCTGATCCCGGACGCGCAGCTCTGGCACCTCTCGCGATGTGGTCACGCCCCGATGCTCGAGCGGCCGGAGCCGTTCGCCGAGGTCGTGGACGACTGGCTCGAGGGCACGCGGAGCCGTCGAGTTCTCGCGGTGCCCCAGCTCGGAGGCGTGCGGTGATCGGCCGGCCGGCGGGATTCGTGATCGACTGGTACGGGCGCCGGCGTCGCCGGCAGCTCGAGCGGGTCTGGCGCGACCCGGCCGCCACCCAGGAGGCAGCGCTCCGACGCCTGGTCGCGACGGCGCGCGACACCGAGTTCGGGCTGGCTCACGGCTTCCGTGGGATCCGCTCGGTAGTCGACTATCAAGCGCAGGTGCCGGTGCGGGATTATGCCCAGCACCGGCCGTGGCTGGAGCGCGCCGCCGCGGGCGAGGAGGCCATCGTCTGGCCCGGCCGCTGTCGAGACTGGGTGAAGACCTCCGGCACGACCTCGGGCGACAAGCTGATCCCGGTGACGCCCGAGGCCTTCGCCGCGCACCGCCAGGGCGGCTGGGACGCGCTCCTGCGGGCTGCGACGCTGGTGGGCGGCGGCGCGCTGATGGGCGGCCCGATGCTGTTCCTCGGGGGCAGCACCGCGCTCCGCCCGCTGGGCCCGACGAGCCGGGTTGGCGATCTCTCCGGACTGGTCGCGAGCCGCCTACCCTGGGGCTTCCGCGGGCGCTATTCTCCCGGGGCCGCCTCCGCCGGGATCACCGACTGGGAGGAGCGCCTCGCGGCGATCGCGGCGCTGGCCGCGACGCAGGATCTGCGGCTCCTCTCCGGGATGCCGTCGTGGCTCGTCATCCTGTTCGAGCGCGTGGCCCGGCAGTGCGAGGCGGGCGGGCGCCGACTCCGGGACCTCGGCCAGCTCTGGCCCGAGCTCCGGGTGCTGATCCACGGAGGCGTCGCCTTCGCCCCGTACGCCCAGGTGTTCGATGAGTGGCTGGGCCGCCGCCTCGAGCGGGTGGAGGTGTACCCGGCCTCGGAGGGCTTCGTGGCGGTTCAGACCGAGGCGTCGGGTGGCCTCACCCTGATGCTCGACTACGGCATCTTCTACGAGTTCGTCCCCGTCGAGGATCTGGGCAATGCGGCTCCGAGACGTCACACGGTGGCGGAGGTGGAGCTGGGGCGTCCGTACGCGGTGGTGATGACTACGCCGGCCGGGCTCTGGTCCTACGTGCTCGGCGACACGGTGCGGTTCACCGCGCGCGACCCTCTGCGCCTCGCGATCACGGGGCGGACCCGCCACTACGTGAACGCGTTCGGCGAGAACGTGATCGTGGAGGAGGTGGAGCGGGCCCTCGTCCGGGCGTGCCGTCGCACGGAAGCCGAGGCGGTGGAGTTCACGGTGGCCCCCGCGTTTCCGACCGCCTCCGAGCCGCGCGGCGGACACGAGTGGCTGATCGAGTTCCGGGTGCCTCCCGTCGAGCCGGAGGACTTCGCGCGCATCCTCGACGAGACCCTGGCGAGCCTCAATACCGACTACCGCACCAAGCGCGCAGGCTCGGTGGGGATGGTGGCCCCGCGCGTGACGGTGCTGCCGCCCGGGACGTTCTACCGCTGGATGCAGCGGGCGGGGCGGCTCGGCGATCAGCACAAGGTAGCGCGCGTGACCAATGACCGGGCGATGGCGACCGCGCTCCTACGCGAAGGCGGTGAAGGGGTGCGCCCACCGGGCGCGAGTCAGCTCCGCCCCTCCGCGGTGACCAGCGCGTAGAGCCGCTCCTGCGAGCGGATCGGCGGCGTGTCGGGGGCTCGCACGCGGGCCGAGCCGCCGTCGATGAGGATCTCGCGCGCCTTGACCGTGTCGGTGAGCTGTAGCTCCAGGACCTCCCGGATCTGAGCCTGTAGCCGCGGCTCGAGCACCGGGAAGGCCACCTCGACCCGGTGATCCAGATTGCGCGGCATCCAGTCGGCGGAGGCGAGCCAGTATTCCGGCTTCCCGCCGTTCTCGAAGTAGAAGGCCCGGGCGTGCTCCAGGTACCGGTCCACGATCGAGATGGCGCGGATGCGATCCGATAGGCCCGGGATACCCGGGCGCAGGCAGCAGATCCCGCGCACGATCAGGTCGATGGCGACCCCGGCCTGGCTGGCGGCGTAGAGCGCCTCGATCAGGGTGCGGTCCACCAGGCTGTTCATCTTGGCGATGATGCGCGCAGGCCGGCCTCGCCGCGCGTGCTCGGCTTCCCGCCGGATGCGCTCCTCGAAGCCGTCGCGCAGCCCGGTGGGCGCCACGAGCAGGTGGCGGAAGCGACGCGGGCGCGTGTAGCCGGTGAGCATGTTGAAGAGCTCGGTGACGTCCTCGCCGAAGGACTCCCGGCAGGTGAAGAGGCCGAAGTCGCCGTAGATGCCGCCGGTGCGGACATTGTAGTTGCCGGTGGCGAGGTGGCAATAGCGACGGATCCCGTCGGCATCCTGGCGGACGACCAGGCAGGCCTTGCAGTGGGTCTTGTAGCCCGGCAGCCCGTAGACGACGTGGGCTCCCACCTCCTCGAGCGCGCGGGCCCAGCGGATATTGGCCTCCTCGTCGAAGCGCGCCTGCAGCTCCACGAGCACCGCGACCTCCTTGCCGTTCTCGGCGGCCAGGGTCAGGGCCTGCGCGATCGGCGAGGTCGGGCTCACGCGGTAGAGCGTCATCTTGATCGCAAGCACGCGGGGATCGACCGCCGCCTCGCTGACGAACCGGGTGACCGCGTCGAAGGAGTGATACGGATGGTGGGCGAGGACGTCGCCGCTGCGGATCGCGCTCCAGATGTCGGCGCCGCCCTCGAAGGCGGGCAGCGGGCGGGGGGGAAGGGGCTGGTCCTTCAGCCGGGGCAGATCGACCGCGGCGTAAAGCTGGAAGAGATCGGAGAACGCGGTGAAGCCGGTGCCCGCGTACAGATCGTCGGGGCCCAGCTCCAGCTCGTCCACCAGCGTGGCGAGCAGGTCGGCGGGGAGATCCGGGTCGTATTGCAGCCGCACGGCGTCGCCCATGCGCCGCTCTCTCACGCCCGCCTCGACGCTGGTCAGCAGGTCGACCGCCCGCTTGCGCTCAAGCGCGATCTCGGCGTCGCGCGTGACGCGGATTGCGTGGCAGGAGACGATCTCATAGCCGTTGTAGAGCATGGGCAGCTGGAGGCGGATCACGTCCTCCAGCAGCATGAAGGCGTGCTGACCGGACGGCCCGGGAAGGGCCACGAAGCGCGGCACCACCTGGCCCGGGATGTGGACCACGGTGAGGGTGGTGTGGGGCAGCGCGCTGGCGGTAACCGGCTTGACGGAGACGAACAGGCAGAGCGATCGGTTCGCCAGATGCGGGAACGGGTGGCCCGGATCGATCGCAAGGGGGGTCAGGACCGGCAGCAGCGTCCGCTGAAAGTACTCCTCGAGGAACCGCTCCTGCTCCGGCGTGACCTCCTTCGGCCGGACGAGGCGGATGCCTTCCGAGGCCAGGATCGGCCCCAGCTCTTCGAGGAAACAGCGGTGCTGGGCGTCGACCAGCAAGTGGACCTTCTCTGCGATGGCGGCTAACGTTTTCATCGGCGAGAGTCCGTCGGGTCCAGTCCCCATGTCGCCGCCGCGGATCCGCCGCTTCAGCTCGGCCACCCGCACCATGAAGAACTCGTCGAGGTTCGAGCTGAAGATAGCGAGGAACTTGACCCGTTCCAGGAGCGGAACGGTGGGATCCTGCGCCTCCTCCAGGACGCGGCGATTGAACTCCAGCCAGGAGAGCTCGCGGTTCACGAACGCGTCGGGGGGAATCGGGCTCATCGGGGCTCCGGTGGGCGCTCGCGCCACGCCTCGCACAGCAGCAGGCCGTCGCGGACGCCGCGAGTGCAGACGGTCAGGGTGAAGTATCCGCCGAAGAGCATGAGCTCTTCCAGGACCAGAATGCCCGCCAGGACGATGTCGGCGCGCTCGGCCTTCAGACCGGGCACGCGGCGCCGGCGGGCGAGCGGGAGAGGCTCGAGGCGCTCCCGGACCGCGGTCACGTCGGATTGCAGAAGCGTGAGGCCGTGGCGGGACCTTCGCCGCTCGTGGCTCATGAAGAGGTGGAGGCGCGCGAGAGAGCGGACCGTGCCACCTAGGGCGACCAGACTGTCCGCGGGTCCGGCGCTCCAGCGACTGTCGGTCAGGTGATGGCGCACTTCCTGACGGAGCAGGCGCACCTCGGCGGTGGTCGGCGGATCGTGCCACAAATAGCGGTCGGTCAGCCGGAGGGCGCCCAGGGGCAGGCTCGCACCCGACCCGATGCGGCCGGCGCGGATGCGCGTGAGCTGCAGGCTCCCCCCGCCCAGATCGGCCACCGCCCCGTCCCGGACGGGCAGGCTTCGCAGGGCGGCCAGGGTGCCCAGCCGGCCCTCGTCCCGACCGCTCAGCACGTGCACCGAGACCCCCTCGCGCTGGCGCAGCGCCGCGAGCAGGTGCTCGCGGTTTTCCGCCCGCCGGACCGCCTCGGTGGCCACGGCCAGAACCCGTGGTTGGGCTCCGTTCGTCGCGCGTTCGAGGAAGGAGTGAACGGCTTCCAGCGTCGTGGTCACCGCGGCGCGGGGGAGGTGGCCGGGCGCTCCGGAGCCGAGTCGCGTCTGTACGCGCTCCTCGTGCAGGACCTTGTAGCCACGGCCAGGCTTTACCCGGGCCAGGACGAAACGCGCGGCATTGGACCCCAGATCGAGCAGCGCTACCAGCTCAGACATGGCGGAAGTGTCGCGGAGGCGGGTCGGGCCGTCAAATTACGGAATTGTGACATAGGACACCCATAGGCCCAGACGATGCTAGTGAACCGACGGTATCGGCAAGACGGATTGGACCTTTTCAGGCGGAACTGTACCATGAAGTGCCACCACGGGATACCCGTGCAGCGGTAAAGGGAGACATCAATTGATGAATCGACGCGCGTTTCTCAAGACCGGGATCGGAGCGGGCGCAGCCGCCGTTGGCGGGATGTCGCTGTCAGGTCGCGCCGCGGCGGCCGGCTCGGATGCGGTGAAGTGGCGCGCGTTCGAGGTGGTCACTCGCGCGGAGGTCGCTAATTCCACGGGGCCGACTCGAGTGTGGCTGCCGCTGCCGCTCCAGCCCGACACCGACTATCACAAGAGCCTGGGGCAGACCTGGACCGGCAACGCTACGGTCTCGCGCGTCTACCGCGACGAGCGATACGGCGCCGCCATCTTCTACGCGGAGTGGCCGGCCACCGAGAACGCGCCCGTCGTCGAGGTGACGAGCCGGTTCGCGACCCGCGACCGGATGGTGGACGTGACGAAGCCGGCCACGAGCCCCGTCCCCGAGGATCGGGCCACTCTCGCCCAGTATCGTGAATCGTCGAGGCTCGTCCGGACCGACGGCATCGTGAAGAAGACGTCGCAGCAGATCACCAAGGGCATCGCCAACGACGTGGAGAAGGCGCGCGCGATCTACGAGTGGATCGTAGAGAACACCTTCCGCGATCCCAAGGTGCGGGGCTGCGGCGTCGGCGACATACGCAGCATGCTGGAGACGGGTAACCTGGGCGGGAAGTGCGCCGACCTCAATGCGCTGTTCGTGGGCCTGGCGCGCGCCGCCGGCCTCCCCGCGCGGGACGTCTACGGCGTCCGGGTGGCCGATTCCGCCGAGTTCAAGTGCCTCGGCAAGAGCGGCGACATCACCAAGGCGCAGCACTGCCGCGCCGAGTTCTATGCCTCGAGTCTGGGCTGGGTGCCCGTCGACCCCGCCGATGTCCGAAAGGTCGTGCTGGAGGAGCGCGGCGGGATCCCGCTCGACGATCCCACCACGAAAAAGGCGCGGGTCAAGCTCTTCGGGCAGTGGGAGATGAACTGGCTCGGCTTCAACTACGCCCACGACGTCAAGCTGGTCAATTCCAAGGAAGAGCCGCTCGGCTTCCTGATGTACCCGCAGGCGGAGACCGGGGACGGACGCAAGGACAGCCTCGATCCGGACGCCTTCAAGTACAAGATGACCTCGCGGGAGCTCGACGCCTAGCCCTCCAGAGCCGAACCCCTCATCGTCGGCCCTTGCCCTCGCCCAACCTGGGAGAGGGTTCTCTTTTGTTCACCCATGATTTACTCCGCCGTCATCGTCCCGTAACCGCGTCGGGGCACACTCCGGCCATGACCAGAGTGAGCGCGGGGGGAGAGCTGATGGCGACCAGCCGGCGAGGAATGGCGCAGAACCCGAGCACGACCGGCAACCGGGCCCCCCGGGTCCTGGTGGTCGAGGACGAGGCGGATGTGGCCGAGATGATCCGGTACAACCTCGGTAAGGAGGGTTACGAGGTCCGCCTGGCCGGCACCGGCACCGATGCGCTCCGACAGGCGAAAGAGACCCGCTTCGACGTGATCCTGCTTGACATCATGGTGCCCCAGCTCAACGGCTGGGAGATCTGCCGGCGCTTGAAGCTGGACCGCGAGACCCAGGCCATCCCGGTCATCATGGTGACGGGCCGGGTGGAGGAAGGCGACAAGGTCCTGGGCTTCGAGATGGGCGCCGACGACTACGTGACGAAGCCGTTCTCCCCGCGCGAGCTGATCGCCCGGGTGCGCGCGGTGTCCCGACGCGGCCGCGCGGGTGAGGACGCGGCCGGCCAGCCGCTTCGCGCGGGTGACCTGGAGATCGACCGGCAGCGCTTCGAGGTCAAGATGAAGGGCCGGCTCGTGGAGCTGACGCGCAAGGAGTTCGACCTGCTCGCCGCCCTGGTCCGCTCGCCGGGCCGAGTCTTCGGGCGCGAGGAGCTGCTCGATCTGGTCTGGGGCCAGGACGGATTCGTCGAGCCGCGCACGGTGGACGTCCATGTGGCCCGGCTGCGCGCCAAGTTCATCGCGGCCCACGCTCCCGAGCCGGGGATCGAGACGGTCCGGGGAGTCGGGTATCGCTTCCGGGCCACGGGCTAGCGGTGCACTGTAACGAAAGTGTAACGCCGCCGTTACCTTCCCGAAACACAAATCGAGCACGATATCGCGCGACCACACAAGAGGGAGAAAACGGATGAGGAATGTGCTTGCCGCACTGGCCATCGTCGGGCTGACCGCCGCCGTCGGATACGCCGCCGGACCGCCCAAGCTGGACCCGGGCCTTCCGGATTACAAGGCGGTGAGCGGAGTCAGCGGGAACATCTCGAGCATCGGGTCGGACACGCTCAACAACCTCATGACGCTCTGGGCGGAGAGCTTCACCAAATTCTACCCGAACGCGAAGATCCAGATCGAGGGGAAGGGCTCCTCGACGGCTCCGCCCGCCCTGATCGCCGGTACCGCCCAGCTGGGCCCGATGTCGCGGGAGATGAAGGGCACCGAGGTGGACGCCTTCGAGAAGAAGTACGGCTACAAGCCGACGCCTATCCGGACCTCGGTAGACGCGCTCGCGCTGTTCGTGAACAAGGACAATCCGATCAAGTGCATGGCGATCGCGCAAGCGGACGCGGTCTTCTCCAAGTCGCGTCGGCAGGGCCACAAGGAGGACATCACGACGTGGGGGCAGCTGGGGCTGACCGGCGAGTGGGCCGCCAAGCCCATCAGCCTCTACGGTCGTAATTCGGCCTCCGGCACCTACGGATTCTTCAAGGAGCACACGCTCAAGAACGGCGACTACAAGGACTCCGTGAAGGAGCAGCCGGGCTCGGCTGCGGTGGTGCAGGGCGTGACGGTCGATCGATACGCCATCGGCTACAGCGGCATCGGCTATGCGACCGCGGGCGTGCGAGCGGTTCCGCTGGCCGAGAAGGAAGGCACGAAGTGCTACGAGGCCGATCCCGACAATGCGTACTCGGGCAGCTACCCGCTGTCGCGCTTCCTCTTCGTCTATGTGAACAAGGCGCCCGGGAAGCCTCTCGACCCCCTGACCCGCGAATTCGCCAAGACCATCCTCTCCAAGCAGGGGCAGGAGGTGGTCATCAAGGACGGCTACTTCCCGATCCCCGCCTCCATCGCCAAGGAAGAGCTGGCAAAGATCCAGTAGATGGCCATCGATTCCGGAGCACTCGGGGCGGGCGGGCCGGTCGTTCCGGCCCGCCCCCTCGTCGTCTCCCGGGTCCGCACCGCTCGTCGCATCGTGGTCGACCGATGGTCGTCGCGCCTGGTCGTCCTGGGCGGGATCGTCATCATCGCGTCCATTCTCGCGATCCTCTTCGTGATCGGCGCCGAGGTCTACCCGCTCTTCAAGAAGCCCACCTCGACCTGGCTCGGCACCTACCGCGCTTCGGCCGGCGGGGCGCCGGCCCGCGGCGAGGCGCTAGGGGTGGACGAGTACCGCGAGGTTGCCCATCGGATCACCGCCGCCGGCGTCGTGGAATTCGTGGCGCTCAAGGGCAACCGGAGCCTCGCCACCGTCCCGATCGCCGGCCTGGATGGTGCGCGGGTCACCGAGGTGGCCGCGGTGGGCAAGACCAACTACCTCATTGGAACCTCGGACGGGCGCGTGATCCCGGTGGACATGAAGTTTGCGGTCGCCTTCGCCGAGGGCAAGCGCACCGTAACGCCGGAGCCCGCGTTTGGCCAGCCCTCCGTGCTCGACCCGCAAGGGAAGCGGCCCGTCCTCCGGCTCACCGCGGCCACGCCGGCTTCGGGTCAGCTGACCGTGGCCCAGATCGGCGCGACGGACCTGGTGATCCAGACCGTGGTCGAGAAGAAGGCGCTGGTAGGCGGCGCCCGGCGCGAGGAGTCGCTCCAGGGGCTCTCGGTGCCAGGCCCGGGCGAGATCGCGGCGCTGGCGGTCGATGGCCGGGCGGAGGATCTCTTCATCGGGATGTCGGCCGGCCAGGTGCTGCGCTACGACATGCGCGACCGTGAGAAGCCGAGACTCGCCGAGACGGTGGGCCCCGCCGGGGGAAGTGGCGCGGCGTCCATCACGGCGCTCGGGTTCCTCATCGGCGATCGCACTCTCGTGGTGGGCGATCGATCCGGCCACGTCTCCTCCTGGCAGGTGGTTCCGCCGCCGGACGGCGGTGCGCCACGGCTCACGCGCGTCTACGAGTTCGAGCGGCACCCGGGCGCGGTGGTGGCGATCAGCGGCTCGAAGCGGGACAAGGGGTTCGCCTCGGCGGACACGACCGGTGTGGTTCGCCTGCACTACGGCACCTCCGGCCAGACGCTGCTCTCCGTCAAGGCCGCCCAGGGAGATCTCGACTCGGTTGCCTTCGCGCCGAAGGCCGACGGACTTGTGACGGTGGATCGGCAGGGTACCGTCACTCACTGGCAGGTGGACAATCCCCACCCCGAGATCACGTTGAAGACGGTGTTCGGGAAGGTCTGGTACGAGGGCTACTCGCAGCCGGAGTACGTGTGGCAGTCCACGGGGGGCACCGACGATTTCGAGGCCAAGTTCAGCCTGACCCCACTCCTCTACGGCACCCTCAAGGGCACGTTCTACGCGCTCCTGTTCGCGGTGCCGCTCGCCTTGCTCGCGGCGATCTACGTCAGCGAGTTCATGCACCCGACCGTGAAGGCGTACGTCAAGCCGGTGGTCGAGGTCATGGCGGCCCTGCCGAGCGTGGTGCTGGGATTCCTGGCGGGACTGTGGCTGGCGCCGATGCTCGAGCGGGTGGTGCCTGGCCTCTTCCTGCTGCCGTTCGTCCTGACGGGCTGCATCCTGCTTGCCTATCTCGGCTGGCGGACCGTTCCGATGCGAGTCCGCGGTCGTTTCAAGACCGGGAGCGAGGTCTTCCTCCTCCTGCCGGTCGTGGTGCTCGGGACGGGGCTCGCCTTCTCCCTCGGCGGCCTCGTGGAGAGCGTGCTCCTCGGGGGCAACTACCGGGGCTGGCTGCTGTCGGCGCTGGGTCTCACCTACGACCAGCGCAACTCGCTCGTGGTGGGCGTCGCCATGGGCTTTGCGGTGATCCCCATCATCTTCACCATCGCGGAGGACTCCCTGGCCAATGTGCCGCAGCACCTGCGCGCCGGATCCCTGGCGCTCGGCGCGACGCGGTGGCAGACCGCGCTGCGGATCGTGCTCCCCACCGCGAGCCCCGGGATCTTCTCGGCGATCATGATCGGCTTCGGCCGGGCCGTCGGCGAGACCATGATCGTGTTGATGGCGACCGGCAACACCCCGGTGATGGACTGGAGCATGTTCAACGGGTTCCGGGCTCTTTCGGCCAACATCGCGGTCGAGCTCCCGGAGGCGCCCGAGGGCGGCACGCTCTTCCGGGTCTTGTTCCTGGCCGCCTTTCTGCTCTTCTGCCTGACGTTCGCGGTGAACACCGTGGCCGAGCTGGTCCGGCTGAGGCTGAGAAGGAAGTACCGGTACCTATGACCGTGAAGAGCAATCGATTTTGGGGTGGCGGTGAGCCGTTCATCTGGCTGACGGGTGGGGCCCTCAGCGTCTCGCTCTTGCTGGTGGTCGGGCTGATCGGTCTCATCCTGTACAACGGGCTAGGGTTCTTCTGGCCCAAGACCGTGCTGCGGGCGACGCTCGACGATGGCACCACCATGACCGGGCAGGTGGTGGAGCGGGAGCCGGTGCCGGGCAAGCCCGGCGAGCACCGGATCAAGATGAAGGTCGCCAACCGGGATCTCTACGGCGCCGACTTTCAGTGGATGGACGAGAGTCGGATCGTCAAGCGTGAGTATCCCGCCGACGTGGTCGTGATCGACCGCACCGAGTGGGGCGCGCTGATCGGGGTCGTCAAGGAAGTCCGGGACGGCGGTCAGGTGGTGGCGTCGGGCCCGCGAGCCTGGGCCGAGGTCGAGCGCCGCCTCCCCGAGGCGGCGCGCGTGCGGCGGGAGATCCGGCGGATCGAGACGCGCGAGATCGGGGCGATCAACCACGAGCAGGAGCAGGTGCGGCTCAGCCTGAGAGGGCTCGAGCTGAAGGGGAGGACGACCGGCCCCGCGGTGGACGCCCTCAAGGCCCGGCTGGGCCCGCTGGAGGAGCGGTACAAGGTTCAAACGTCTCGCTTGGGCGAGTTGAAGAAGAGCCAGACGGCCAACGTGGTGGTCGAGGCCGATGGAGGCAAGCAGAAGGAGTGGCCCCTGGCGCTGGTCGTCGACGTCCACTTCCCCAATACCATGGGCGTGCCGGCGAAGACGGGCTACTACCTGGCCCGGATCTGGGAGTTCGTGGCCGACGAGCCTCGGGAATCCAATACCGAGGGCGGAGTGTTCCCCGCGATCTTCGGCACCGTCATGATGGTCTTCCTCATGAGCATCATTGTGACCCCGCTCGGGGTCCTCGCCGCCTTCTACCTCCGGGAGTACGCCAGACAGGGCGCGTTCGTGAGCGCGGTGAGGATCGCGGTGAACAACCTGGCCGGGGTGCCCTCGATCGTCTTCGGGGTCTTCGGCGTCGGGTTCTTCATCTATTTCGTGGGGGGCTCGATCGACCGGATCTTCTTCCCGGAGTCGCTTCCCACTCCGACCTACGGCACCGGCGGCATCCTGTGGGCGTCGCTGACCCTGGCCCTCCTGACCGTGCCCGTCGTGATCGTGGCGACCGAGGAGGGGCTGGCCGCCATTCCCCGCGGGATCCGCGAAGCCTCCCTGGCCCTCTCCGCGACGAAGCTCGAGACGACCCTGCGGGTGGTGTTGCCCGCGGTGATGCCGTCGATCCTGACCGGGCTCATCCTGGCCATGGCGCGCGCGGCGGGCGAGGTGGCGCCGCTCATGATCACCGGCGTGGTCAAGCTGGCACCCGCCCTTCCCCTGGACGGCGCCTGGCCCTTCCTGCACCTCGACCGCAAGTTCATGCATCTGGGCTTTCACATCTACGATGTCGGCTTCCAGTCGCCCAACGTCGACGCGGCCCGGCCGATGGTGTTCGCGACCACCCTGTTGCTGCTGCTGATCGTGGTGCTGCTGAACCTCTTCGCGATCGCGACGCGGAACCGGCTCCGCCGGAAGTATGCGGGGGCCGCCGTCTAACAGCCGTATAAGGGAGGGGAGAAGCTCATGGGTGGAGCCGTGCAGGTGAGTGCAAGCCTGAAGTCAGCCGAGGAGCTCACGCCCATCATGGAGACGCCGGTGGTCGAGATCGAGCATCTCTCGCTGTGGTACGGCGACAAGCTCGCCCTCAAGGAGGTGTCCATGTCGGTCTCCAAGCACCGGGTGACCGCGTACATCGGGCCCTCCGGGTGCGGGAAGTCCACCCTCCTGCGCTGCCTGAACCGGATGAACGACCTCGTGGACGGGGTACGGATCGCGGGCAGCATCCGGATCGGCGGGACCGACATCTACGATCCGGGGCTCGACGTGACCGAGCTGCGGAAGCGGGTCGGGATGGTCTTCCAGAAGTCGAATCCGTTCCCGAAGTCCATCTTCGAGAACGTGGCCTACGGGCCGCGGATCCTCGGGACGACCAACCGGAACGACCTGGAAGGGATGGTCGAGCGCAGCCTGAAGGGGGCCGCGCTCTGGGACGAGGTGCACGACCGGCTGGGCGACAGCGCCCTCGGCCTCTCGGGCGGGCAGCAGCAGCGTCTGTGTATCGCTCGAGCGATCGCGGTGGAGCCGGAGGTCCTCCTCATGGACGAGCCGTGCTCGGCCCTGGATCCCATCGCCACCGCGAAGATCGAGGAGCTGATGCTCGAGCTCAAGAACAGCTATACCATCGTCATCGTGACCCACAACATGCAGCAGGCCGCGCGGGTCTCCGACTACACCGGCTTCATGCTGCTGGGTGAGCTGGTGGAGTTCGGGGTGACCCGGCAGCTCTTCACGAATCCTCACGAGAAGAAGACCGAAGACTACATCACCGGGCGGTTCGGCTAGGTCGGCCGGGTCGGGAGAGTAACCATGGCGCGTCATTTCCACGAAGAGCTGGATGCCCTGAGACAGACCCTGCTCGCCATGGGCGGGCTGGTGGAGGACCAGATCCGGCGCGCGATGCGGTCGCTGCTGGAGCGGGACGATGCCCTCGCCCAGGAGGTCATCGACCGGGATCGCCAGGTCAACACCTATGACGTGGAGGTGGACGAGCAGTGCGTCGAGCTGCTGGCCCTAAACCAGCCCGCGGCGAGCGACCTGCGCTTCATCACCACCGCCATGAAGATCGTCACGGATCTCGAGCGCATCGGGGATCAGGCCGTCAACATCGCGCAGCGGGTGCTGGAGCTGAACCGGGATCCTCAGCTGAAGCCCTACATCGATCTGCCCCGCATGGCCGAGAAGGCCCAGCGCATGGTGAAGGAGAGCCTGGACGCGTTCGTGGCGGGCGACACCGCGTTGGCCCGTCAGGTGTGCGGCAAAGACGCCGAGGTGGACGCCCTGAAGGAGCAGATCTTCCGCGAGCTGCTGACCTTCATGATGGAGGACCCGCGCACCATTCCCCGTGCGATCCGGGTCATCCTGATCTCCCGCTTCCTGGAGCGGGTGGCCGACCACGCCACCAATATCGCGGAGATGGTGGTCTATCTGATCGAAGGGAAGATGGTCCGGCATACGCTGGCCTGACGAGGGTGACGTGTATACTGCAAGTGTGAGTCCGGAGCGGCGCTACCACCTGCAGTCCGAGGAAGCCAACCGTCGGCTGGACGCCCTGCTCGAGCAGTTGCGCGTGCCGGAGTCCACCTGGCCGCTCTACGCCGAGATGCTGACCACGACCCTCAAGATGTACGAGGACGGGGCGGGCATCGCGGATCTCAAGATCGCCAGCGCGGCCTTCAAGGAGATCCGCTACGGCTTCAAGGTCTTCGCGCCCTGGCGAAACGTGCCGAAGGTCACCGTATTCGGCTCGGCTCGGACTCCACGTGCGCATCCGATCTCCGAGCAGGCCTATGCCTTTGGCAAGCGGATGACCGCCGCGGGCTGGATGGTCATCACCGGCGCGGGCAGCGGGGTAATGGGCTCGGCCCAGGAGGGCGCGGGCGGGGAGCGCTCGTTCGGCCTCAACATCCGGCTGCCCTTCGAGCAGGAAGCCAATCCCTGGATCGCGGCCGATCCGAAGCTGGTCACGTTCAAGTACTTCTTCACTCGTAAGCTGTTCCTGGTGCGCGAGGCTCACGCCATGGTCTTCCTGCCCGGTGGCTTCGGCACCGGCGATGAGGCGTTCGAGGCCCTGACCCTGACCCAGACCGGCAAGTCACCGGTGCTGCCGATCGTGATGCTCGACGAGCCGGGGGGGACCTACTGGAAGAGCTTCGACGAGTTCGTCCGGCGGGAGATGGTGGGCCGCGGGATGGTCTCCCCGAACGATCCCGGGCTCTACCGCATCACCGACGACGTGGACCGGGCGGCCGCCGACATCGAGGGCTTCTACCGCGTCTACCACTCGCAGCGGTACGTGCGCGACTCCCTCGTGCTCCGCATCCGTCGCCCGCTACCGTCGGGGGCGCTCGCCGACCTGAACGCGCGCTTCGGAGACATCCTGAGCGCACCCGCCGAGCAGACGCCCGGACCGGTGGCCGGGGAAGGGGACGAGCTACCGGAGCTGCCGAGGCTGGTGCTGCCCTTCAACCGCTCCGACTACGCCCGCCTGCGCGCGCTGTTGGACTTCGTCAACGCGGCGCGGTGACCCTAGCTTCTCTTCCTCGCTATTCCGCCTCGTCGCGCTCCTCGGTGTGCTGGCAGTTGACGCAGACCCAGGTCCTGAGCAGGGTGACGCGCTTGGGATCGCGGCGGAGCGTCCACGGCATCAGCTTCTTGGCGCCGCATCGCGGACACGCTTCGGTAACTTGGCCCGGCTGCACCTCGTGCGGGAGCCACGGGATCTTCGGCTTCATGCGCCGGATTATACGCCAAGGTTCCTAGATCCTTGCTTGCAACCCTGCTTGCATCCGTCGAGCTGCGTCGCTCCTCCGGCACCCCGATCCTGGATGACGCCGCGCTCGCTGCGGTGAAACAGACGCAGCCGTTCCCGCCCGTGCCCGACGACATCGCCAAGCGCTCGCTGACGATCAACGGGTCGTTCCGCCACAACATCACGGGGCCCGAGAAGACCTCCCGGTAGATGCTTCACCGCAGCTGGAGGATCAGCCCCCTCGGCCGGGGCTGATACGCTAAGCTCGGCCGGTGCCGAGCGCCTACCTGGTCCTCTTCGTCGCCAACCTGGTCTTCGCCACGAGCTACAGCGTGACCCGCATCGTGCTTGCCGATGTCGCACCCGCGACCCTCGGGCTGGCGAGGTCGGTGATCGGGGCCGCCCTGCTGCTACCGTGGGCTGCTGTTCATCTGCGGGGGCCCGGAAGTGGCCTCCGCATACCCCCCGCCGCGCTCCCTCGTTGGTCGATCGGAGACCACGTCCGTGTCGGCCTGATGGGGATCGTGGGCTTCGCGATGGCCTTCGGGTTCGGCAACTGGGGGATCGCCCACTCCACCGCGAGTAACGCGGCGTTACTCATCACGGTCGAGCCGACCTCGCTCCTGCTCCTCTCGCCGCTGCTCCTGGGAGACCGACTCTCCCGCCGGGAGGCGATCGGCGCCACGATCGCGGTGGTCGGCACCGCGATCGTGGTGGTGAATGGTATTCCCGGGCTCACGCTCTCGCTGGTGCCGCACTGGCGCGGTGATCTCCTCCTCATCCTGTCCGGAGTGGCGTACGCCGCCTACACGCTCCTCGGCCGAGGCGTGCTGACGCGTCACGCGGTCTCCGTCGTCACCGCGTGGTCGATGGTGTGGGGCACCGCGGCCATGATCCCGCTGGCGTGGCTCGAGTGGCGCGTTGGCCTGGTGCCGCGGTGGACGCCGAGCGCGCTCGCGGGCACGCTGTATCTTGGTATCGTCATCACCGCGCTGGGCTACGCGGTGTGGAACTGGTGCCTCGATCGGCTGGGGGCATCGCGGGTGGCCGTCTTCGTCAATGTCCAGCCGCTGGCCGGCGCTCTCATCGGGGTATGGTGGCTCGGTGAGCCCCTCACCATCTTCACGATGGTCGGCGGGCTGCTCATCCTGGCCGGCGTGCACCTGACGGTCAAAGCGGGCCGAACAGAGTAGAATACCGGCATGCGACGGGTCCGGGTGGGGCTCGGCCAGGTGAACGCGACGGTGGGGGCCATCGAGGCCAACGCCCGGATGGTCATGGCCGGCATGGACCGGGCGCGCGCGCTGCATTGCGACGTGGTGGCCTTCCCGGAGCTGGTCCTGACCGGGTACCCGCCCGAGGACCTGCTGTTCAAGCCCGCCTTCATCGAGGCCAATCTCCGCGCGCTCGCCGACGTGGCCCGGGCCAGCCGCGGCCTCACCGCGGTGGTGGGCTTCGTGGACAAGCGCGACGACATCTTCAACGCGGCGGCGGTCCTGCACGACGGCGCCCACGCGGGCACCTACCACAAGCAGTACCTGCCCAACTACGGGGTCTTCGACGAGAACCGATACTTCCAGTCGGGCACGGAGTCGCCGGTCTTCACGCTGGGCGACACGATCATCGCGGCCAATATCTGCGAGGACATCTGGTATCCGACCGGCCCCACCACGCTGCAGGCCCTGGGCGGGGCCGAGCTGGTGCTCAGCATCAACGCCTCGCCGTATCACGCGGGCAAGGGACGGTTCCGCGAGAAGATGCTGGCCACCCGCGCCGCGGATGATCTCGTATGCCTGGCCTTCGTCAACACGGTGGGCGGCCAGGACGAGCTGATCTTCGACGGGCAGTCGTTGATCTTCAACGAGAAAGGCGAGTGCGTGGCGCGGGGGAAGGCCTTCGAGGAGGACTTCGTGGTGGCGGACCTGGACCTCGACGAGGTCTTCCGGGTCCGCCTGCACGACTCGCGGCGCCGCAAGGAGAAACTGCGCGCCACCGCCAACCCGCCGCGGCGGGTCTCGCTGCCATCGCTGCCCGCGCCGGCGCCGCGACCGAAGCCACCGCTCCACGAGGTGACGGTGCTCGAGCCGGTCGACGAGATCTACCGGGCCCTCGTTCTGGGCACCCACGACTACGTCACCAAGAACGGCTTTTCCCACGTCGTGCTGGGTCTCTCTGGTGGCATCGACTCCTCGCTGGTCGCGGCCATCGCCTGCGAGGCGCTGGGCGCAGCCAATGTCACCGGGGTCACGATGCCGTCGCAGTTCTCGTCCGCGGGCACGCGCGGCGACGCGGCGCGGCTCGGCCGCAACCTCGGCATCGAGTTCCTCCGCCTGCCCATCACCCCGGTTCTGCGCGCCTACCGGCGCGCGCTCGCCAAGCCCTTCAAGGGCCTCAAGGAGGACGTGACCGAGGAGAACCTGCAGGCCCGCATCCGCGGGAACTACCTCATGGCCCTGTCCAACAAGTTCGGCTGGCTCGTGCTCACCACCGGCAACAAGAGCGAGATCGGGGTGGGCTACTCCACGCTCTACGGCGACATGGCGGGCGGCTTCGCGGTCATCAAGGACGTGCCCAAGACGCTCGTCTACCAGGTGGCCGAGCACGTGAACCGGCGCGCGGGCCGCGACGTGATCCCGCGCTCCGTCTTCGAGCGGCCGCCGTCGGCGGAGCTGCGCCCCGATCAGACCGACCAGGACACGCTCCCGCCCTACGAGGTCCTCGACGCGATCCTGGAGGCCTACGTCGAGGGCGACCAGGGCGTGGCCGACATCGTGGGGCGTGGCTTCGAGGCGCCGACGGTCAAGCGGGTCATCGCGATGGTCGACCGGAACGAGTACAAGCGGCGCCAGGGCCCCATCGGCATCAAGATCACCCCGCGGGCCTTCGGCAAGGACTGGCGCCTCCCGATCGTCAACCGCTTCCGCGAGTAGCCCCGGGCTCCTGACGCCATGGTGCCTCGGTCGATCGTCCTTTTCCTCCTCGCCGCGCTCGCCGAGATCGGCGGCGGCTACCTCATGTGGCAGTGGTGGCGGCAGGGCCGGCCGTGGCCGCTGGGCCTGCTCGGCGCCGCCGTCCTCATCCTGTACGGCATCATCCCCACGTACCAGGCGGCCCACTTCGGGCGGGTCTACGCAGCCTACGGCGGGGCTTTCGTGGTGCTGTCGCTGCTCTGGGGCTGGGGTGTGGATCGGATCGGTCCGGATCGCTACGACCTCGCGGGCGCGGCTCTCTGTCTCGCGGGTGTCGCGGTTATCATGTACGCGCCACGTGCCGCCTAGCGTGGCACCCGGCGGTCGCATCGATCCCGCCGATCACCTCCGCCGGCCGTGGCGGGTGCACGCGCTGGCGACGGCGGAAGGGCTCGTCCTGCACGACCTCTGGGAGGTCGCGACGCGGCTACCCACCGGCGTGCCCCTCGCTCGCTGGGTGGGGGTCCTGCGCACCGAGCGGCGCTCGCTCCTGTCGCGCGCGCTGTTCGGGCTGCGCATGGCGCTCGGGCGGGTCTTCGGGCTCGACCGGGGCAGCGCGGGGTTCGCGCCCGTGTACCAGGAGCCGGAGGAGCAGCTCTCGGATCGCCAACCGCACCGTGACGGCCTTCCTGCACCTCTCGCTCGTCGACCGGCGCCCCCGGCCCGCGGTGTACGTCCGCCCGAACGGATGGCTCGGGCGCGGCTATCTGTGGCTCATCGAGCCGTTTCGCCGATGGGTAGTCTATCCGGCCCTGCTCGCGGCCGGCGGGCGCGCGGCGGCGCGGCTCGACGGCCGATGAGCTGGAGTCCCGCTCACGCCCGCGGCTTGCGGGCGCGCACGAAGGCGCTCATGAACTTGCCGTCCACCTGCGGCGCGATCGTGTCCGCGTCCACGCCGGCGCCGGCCAGGAAGTCGCGCGCGTCCTCGACGCGATAGATCCGGGTCGGCTCGACCTCGATGGCCTCGAAGCCGGCCTTCCCGAGCTTGGCTCGGTACTCGCTCTCCTCGAGCGCTCCGGCCACGCAGCCGACCCACAGCTCCACGGTGCGGCGGATCGGCGACGGGACCTCGCCCCGGACCACGACGTCGGAGACGGCGAACCGCCCGCCCGGCTTCAGCACCCGGAAGGCCTCCGCGAGGACCCGATCCTTGTCCGCGGAGAGGTTGATCACGCAATTGGAGATGATGACGTCCACGGAGGCGTCGGGAAGGGGGATCTGCTCGATCTCCCCCTTGAGGAACTCGACGTTTTCCGCGCCGGCCTTGCGCTGGTTCTCGCGCGCCAGGCCGAGCATCTCGTCGGTCATATCGAGCCCGTAGGCCTTCCCGGTGGGGCCGACACGCCGGGCCGACAGGAGCACGTCGATGCCGCCGCCCGAGCCGAGATCCAGCACGATCTCGCCCGGCTCGAGCTCGGCCAGCGCGGTTGGGTTGCCGCAGCCGAGCGACGCCGCGGTCGCCTCGACCGGGAGCCCGGCCGTCTCGCCCTTCGAGTAGAGGTTCGAGGTGATCGGGTCACATTGGCCGGCCGAAGCACTCGAGCCGCAGCACGAGCTGCCCCCGCCGGTCGCCCGCAGGGCGGCCTGCGCGTACTTCTCCTTCACGACCTGCTTGATGTCGGGATCGCTCATCACGGGCTCCTCACGAGCTGCAGCAGGAGGTGTTCTTGGCGAGGATCAGACCGGCCGCGGCCGGGGCCGGGCGCTTCTCCGCTTCGTCCTCCAGGTCGTAGTTGAGGTGGTAGACCTCCCACTCCACACCGTCCGGGTCCTCGACCCAGAACTTGTCCTGGTTGGCGTGGCAGCAGTTCACGCCGATTTCCTCGCGAACGGACAGGCCGGCCGCCTTCACCCGGGCCAGATGCTCGATCACGAGGGCGGGCGAATCCACCTGCACGCCGGTGTGGTTGATCGGGCCCTCCCCGCCGGCGCGACGACCTTCGGACAGGGCCAGGTTGACCGGAGCCCATCCGGGCAGGAACTTCACGTAGCCGGGCTTCTCCTTCACCGGGTCCGCGCCGAGGAACTTGCGGTAGAACTCGCGGCTCTTGGCCAGGTCGGACACCGACATGTGCAAGTGGACCTTCACGCCCATGGTGATCCTCCGTCTCAACAGCAAGCGGTCAGCAAGCGACACAGCGTGCCGACCGTCTCGCGCTGCACTGAATAGTAGATGAACCGCTCTTCCTTCCGGCTCTCGACGAGTCCGGCCCGCCGCAGGACGTCGAGATGATGGGACAGGGTCGGACCCGGGATAGCGACCGCGTCCTGGATCTCGCCCACCGCCATCTCCCGCTCGGCCCGCACGAGGGTGAAGAACACTTGAAGCCGGCTCAGGTGCGCGAGCGCCTTGAAGGCCTCCGCGTGCGCCGGGGCCGCCTCGAGCTTCGACAGCGGGAGCCGGGCGATCTGTTTCATAGTTCCGAGTATATGGAAATATCAATCCATGTCAAGCCCCGATCTCTCACCCTCTCCCCCTCCGGAAGAGGGCAGGGCGAAGGGGCGGGCGGCGGAGCCTAGCGGGCGGGAAGCGCGTCCAGCGACTGCAGGGTGGCGAGGCGGCGGTAGATGCCGTCGCCCCGCGCCATCAGCTCGTCGTGGGTGCCCATCTCGGCGATGCGGCCGCCGTGGACCACCACGACCCGGTCGGCGTGCTTGACGGTGGCGAGGCGGTGGGCGATCACGAGCACGGTGCGGCCCCGCATCAGCTCGGAGAGCGCCTGCTGGACGAGGAACTCGCTCTCCGAGTCCAGGTCCGACGTGGCCTCATCCAGAATCAGGATGGGCGGATCCTTGAGGAACGCGCGCGCGATGGCCAGGCGCTGCGCCTGGCCTCCGGAGAGCTTGACGCCCCGCTCCCCCACCGGCGTCGCGTAGCCGTCGGGCAGGGCCGCGATGAAGTCGTGGGCCTGAGCCTGTCGTGCCGCCCTCTCGATCTCGGCGCGCGTCGCCCCCGGCTTGCCGTAGGCGATGTTGTACTCGACCGAGTCGTGAAAGAGGAAGGTGTCCTGGGTCACGATGCCGATCAGGCTTCGGAGTGAGCCCACCGTCATCGTTCTGATGTCGTGACCATCCACCGTGATGCGGCCCTCCGAGACATCGTGGAAGCGCGGCAGCAGCTCCATCAGGGTGGTCTTGCCCGCGCCCGACATCCCCACGAACGCGACGAGCTCCCCCTTGCGGACGGTCAGAGAGATGTCGCGCAGCGCCCAGTCCTCCATCTCCGGGTAGCGGAAGGAGGCGGCCTCGAAAGCGAGGGAGCTGGAGAAGGCGCCGAGCGCGCGGGCGCCGGGGGCGTCCACGATCGCGGGCGGAGTGTCCAGGATCTCGAACACGCGCTCCACCGAGGCGATGGACTGCTGCACGGTGTTGACCATTCGGGAGAGCTGGCGGACGGGCCCGTAGAGCAGGATCACCGCGGCGGTGAACGAGAAGAACTCGCCCGGGGTCAGAGCGCCCGAGATGACCTGATGGCCGCCGTACCAGAGTGCGCCCATGATGGCGAGCGCGCCAATGACCTCCATCAGGGGCTCCGCCATTTCGTCCACGCGCCGGTCCTTGAGGGCCAGGTCCAGCAGCCGGTCGTTGACCTGGTTGAAGCGCTCCTGCTCGAGGCGCTCGCGCCCGAAGGCCTTGACGATCTTCGTGCCGGTGAAGGACTCCTGGAGCACCACGTTCAGCTCGGCGATCTTCTGCTGGGCGCGCCGGTTGATCTTGTAGAGCTTGCGCCCGATGGCCCGGATGGTCACGCCGACCACGGGGAAGACCGCGATGGCGATCAGGGCCAGCACCCACTCGCGCAGGAACATCACGATCATCAGCGCCGCGATGGTGCCGACGTGCCGCACCGCCATGACCAGCACCGTGGAGGAGAGGCGGGCCAGGCGGTTGACGTCGGTCACCACCCGGGTCATCAGCTCGGCCGAGTGCAGCGAGGCGAAGAAGGCCAGCGGCATCGACTGGATGTGCGCGTAGAGCTCACGCCGGATGCGGGCGATGACCCGCTCGCCCACCGAGGCCATCAGGTAAGACTGGCCGAAGCGCCCGGCGCCCTTCAGGAGATAGGCGCCCAGCAGGGCGAGGGGGATCAGCTTCAGCATGGTGGCATCGCGCTTGAGGAAGATCTCGTCCATGGCGGGCTTGACGAGCCACGCGATGAACGCCTCCGCGCCCGAGACCGCCAGCGCGAGGACCCCGCCCACCACCAGCACCGGCCAGTAGGGTCGCAGATAGGGGAGCAGGCGCCCGAGCAGGCGGTACCGCGCGTTCACGCCGTACCCCGCTCGGCCAGGAGCCGCTGGTAGAGCGCCTCCGTCCGCTGGACCTTCAAGGCCATCGAGAACTGGGCCTCGACGCGCTTGCGCCCCGCCCGGGCCATGGCTCGGCCGCGGGTGGGGTTCTCGAGCAGGCGCAGGATGGCCTGGGCCAGCGCGTCGGGATTCCGCGGCGGCACCAGCAGGCCGGTCTCCCCCTCGAGGATCAGCTCGGGGTGTCCCTCGAGATCGGTGGCGATCACCGGGGTTTCGACCGCGAGGGCCTCTCGTAGAGAGCCGGTCAGGCCGAGGCCGGCGTAGGAGGCGTCCACCACGAGGTCGCTGGCGGCCAGGATCTCCGGGATGTCCTCGCGATGCCCCAGCACGAACACCGCCTCGCCGATGCCACGGCGAAAGGCCTTGTCGCGCAGGATCGGGATGCGCGGGGGCGGGGCGCCCACGAAGAGCAGGCGCGCGTGCGGGAGTGCGTGGCGGACGCGCGCCATAGCCTCCAGCACGTCGTCGTTGCCCCGCCACGAGCGGATCCCCACCTGGGTGACGAGCATGTGGTCGGGACCGAGCCCGAGCTCGGCGCGGATCCGGCGGCCGTCCACGCCGGGATGGAAGCGGCCGAGATCGGTGCCAGAGTAGATGACGTCCACCTTCGCGGCGGGTACGCCGGCGGCCACGAGCCCGCGCTTGATCGACTCACAGACCGCCACGATGGCGGTCACGCGCGAGGTGGTGTAGCCGAGCCGGTTCCAGCGGTCGAGGGGAAAGCTCACGCCCCGGTTCAGGACCAGGACCGGGATCTTCACCGCGAGTCCGGCCAGGAGGGCCAGCGTGCGCGCGCGGCCCTTCTGGCAATGGACGATCTCGATCTGGTGCTCCCGGATGAGGCGGGCCAGCGCCCACGCCGAGCGTAGGTCGAGCGCGCTTCGCATCGGCACGCTCGCGTGCAGGACGTGACCGGCGGCGCAGGCGCGCTCCCAGTGCGGGTTGGGGCGGGTGGCCACCACCACATGGTGGCCCCGCGCGGCCAGGCCCAGGGCCAGCCCGCGGAGCTGCATGGCAGCCCCCGTGAAGTAGTCCGATTTCGGGTAAAGCTGGAGGATCTTCACGGGCGGGCCGCGCTCACCGAGCGCGGAAGAACTCCTTCACCGCCGCCACCACTCGATCTATCTCGGCTTCGGTGTGGCCGGCCGAGATCGGCAACGTGAGGATCTCGCCGACGATGCGCTCGGTCCGCGGCAGCGGGGGCGAATTGAAGTGCTCGACCGCCGGCTGCTTGTGGCTCGGTACGGGGTAGTGGATGCCGGTGGCGATCCCGCGCTCCTTGAGGAACCGGGCGAGCGAGTCGCGCTCGGGCGTGCGGATCACGTAGAGGTGATACACGTGCCGGGCCCCCGCCGCTTCCTCGGGCAAGCGGAGCGGCAGGCTCGCGAGGCCCGCCCGATAGCGCGCGGCCAGCGCCCGCCGGCGATCGTTCATGGCCTCGAGGCGGCGCAGCAGCACGCGGCCCACCGCGGCCTGGATATCGTTGAAGCGCAGGTTGAAGCCCACCTCGGCGTGCACGTCCTTGTTGAGCCGGCCGTGGTCGCGCAGCCGCCGGCAGCGCGCGGCCACGTCGTCGTCGTCGGTGACGAGCAGGCCCCCGTCGCCCATCACGGTGAGGTTCTTGGAGGGGTAGAAGGAGAACACGCCCGCGCGCCCGAAGGTACCGACCTTGCGGCCTTGCCAGGCGGCCCCGTGAGCCTGGGCACAATCCTCGAGAAGCCACAGGCTGCGCTCCGCGCAGAGCCGGCGGATGCCGTCCAGATCGGCGGGGTGGCCGTAGAGGTGCACGGGTACGAAGCCGACGGTCCGAGAGGAAACTTTCGATTCGGCGTCTCGGACATCTACCGTGTAGGAGTCGTTGACGTCGACGAAGACCGGGACCGCGCCGGAGAAGCAGACCGCCTCGACGGTGGGGAAGGCGGTGTGCGAGGGCACGAGCACCTCGTCGTCGGCCTTGACCCCGAAGGCTTTGAGGACCATCCAGAGGGCGGCGGTGGCGCTGCTCGTGAGCACCGCGTGCTTGCTGCCGACGTACCCGGCGAACTCCTGCTCGAAGGCCCGGCACTCTGGCCCGAGAATGTACTGCCGCGAGTCGATGGCGACCAGGACGGCGGCCTTGATCTCGTCGTCGACCGGCGGGCGCGAGAGGGGAACCAGCGTCTTTGTGATCTTTGCTTCGCTCACCGGTTACGATCCTCCTTCGCTCAGGACAGGAGACGGGAATACTGGCCGCGGAAGTACAGGAGCGGCTCCTTGCTCGCGTCGCCGCGGCTGTCGGCCCCGTCGACCTGCGCGACGAAGATGGTGTGGTCGCCGCCCGGGTAGGCGTGCACCACGGTGCACTCGAGCTCGGCGAGGGCGTCGATCAGGATGGGCAGGCCGAGCGGCCCAGGGCGGTAGTCGAGCCCGGCGAACTTCTCCTCCCTCGTGCTGGTCGTGGTGGCGAACCGGCGAGAGACCGCCTCCTGGCCCATGCTGAGGATGTTCACCGCGAAGCGACCCGCCGTCTTGATGGCGGGGTAGCTCTGCGCCTTCTGGGAGACGCACACCAGGATGAGCGGGGGATGGAGCGAAACCGAGGTGAAGGAGCTGGCGGTGAGCCCGGTCGGCCGCTGGTCGGGATCCCACGCGGTGATGATGGTCACCCCACTCGCGAAGTGGCTCATCACACGGCGGAAGTCGTCGGGGCCGAGCACCTGACCGTTGTAGCAATTCCGGCCGGATTTTTCAAGTTCTCCAAGGGCTTGGACGGCACCAAGGCGAGCCCTCCGCGTTGACGGCAGAGGTCTTGACGCCTATACTGCGCCCAGATCCGATGGATGACTCGCCAGGAGAGGCATGACCACCCCCGCGGTTCCGACCGAACGCACCATCCTCGACGCGCTCCGCGAGGTCCGTGACCCGGACCACGGCCAGGACATCGTGGCGCTCGGCCTGGTCAAGGAGCTGCGCATTCAGGACGCGGAAGTTTCGTTCACGCTGGCCTTTGCCGGCCAGGCCCCCGCCACCAAGGCGGCGCTCCACAGCAGCGCCTCGAAGGTCGTCGCCCAGCTGCCCGGCGTGAGCCGGGTGAGCGTCAAGATGGGCTCGGCCGGGCCTTCGGCCCGGCCCCAGGCCGCTGCTCCGGGCGGACCGGCGCACGCCCACGGCCAGCCGTCCCCCGCGGCCGCCGAGTTCATCCCGGAGGTCAAGCACACGATCGCGGTGTCGTCGGGCAAGGGGGGCGTCGGCAAGTCCACGGTGGCGGTCAACCTGGCGCTCGCTCTCAAGCAGTCGGGCGCCCAGGTCGGGCTCGTGGACGTCGACGTCTACGGTCCCGACGTCCCGCTGATGATGGGGGCCAAGGGTCGCCCCGGCATGTTCGACAACAAGATCATCCCGGTCGAGGCCCACGGCATCAAGATCATGTCCATCGGGCTCCTGGTGGCCGAGCGCGAGGCGCTGGTGTGGCGCGGGCCCATGATCCACTCGGCGGTGCAGCAGTTCCTCCGCGACGTCAACTGGGGGCCGCTCGACTACCTGGTCTTCGACATGCCGCCGGGCACCGGCGACGCCCAGCTCTCGCTCTCGCAGGTGGTGCCGCTCTCCGGCGTGGTCATGGTGACCACTCCGCAGGCGGTGGCGCTGCTCGACGTGCGCAAGGCCCTCGGGATGTTCCGCAAGCTGAACGTACCGGTCCTCGGCGTCGTGGAGAACATGAGCTACTTCATCGCGCCCGATACCGGCCGCCGCTATGGCATCTTCGGCGAGGGCGGGGGCCAGCTGGTGGCCGAAGAGTTCGGCGTGCCGCTGCTGGGCCAGATCCCGCTCGAGATGGAGACGCGCGAGGGCGGCGACGCGGGCGTGCCGGTCACGGTCGGGCATCCCGACAGCGCCCAGGCGCAGGCCTTCCGGAAGATCGCGGCGGCGACCGTCGCGCGGGTGGATGCGGTCGCCGCGCTCAAGCTCCCCGATATTCGGTGAGCCAGGTCGCGCTGCCGATCTTCCCGCTGCCGGACCTCACCTTCTTCCCGCGCACGATGCTGCCCCTGCACATCTTCGAGGCGCGCTACCGCGCCATGGTCACCGACTGCCTCGCGCGCGACAAGCGGCTGGCCGTGGTCGGCCTCAAGCCCGGCTACGAGGCGACCTACGACGGCAAGCCGCCGGTATACGAGGTGACCGGGGTGGGCCGCATCGTGCAATGGGAGCGGCTCGCCACCGGGCGCTATAACCTGCTGCTGCGGGGCGAGCGGCGGGCGCGGATCGATCACGAGCTGCCGGCCGATACGCTCTACCGGATGGTGGCCGCCACCCCGCTCGAGGAGACCGGGGCCGAGGGACCGACCGTGCCGGCGCTGGCCGGGCGGGTCAAGGCCCGGTGTCGGCAGATCCTCGCCGCGGTAGGACGCTCGGGCGCCGAGCTGCAGGAGACGCTGGACGCGCTGAGCGACCCGGCGGAGCTGAGCGACCAGGTCGCCTCGGCGCTCGTACCCATCCATGCGACGCGGCAAGCGCTCCTAGAAGAGCTGCACGTCGAGCGGCGGCTCGAGCGGCTGGCGGTCGCCCTGGACGATCTGCTGAGCCAGCTCACCGGCGAGGGTGGGCGCGCATGAGACGCGGCCTGCTCGCGCTCCTGCTGGTCGGCGCACTCCTGGCTCCCACGGCCCAAGCCGGCCCGCGCTGGGGGTGGCTCGGCGTGCGAATCCGCGATCTGTCCGAGCAGGAGATGGAGGAGATCTCCAAGCGCTTCGGCCTCCGCGAGGGCTTCGGCGCGGTCATCGTGGAGGTCATCAAGGAGACCCCCGCGGCCGAGGCCGGTCTCCGCGTCGGAGACCTCGTGGTGGCCTTACGCGACCGGCCGGTCGTGGATACGCGGAGCCTGCAGAAGGCGATCGCCTCCACGACCGTCGGCGAGACGGTTCCGCTCACCGTCCTGCGACGGGAGGAAGGGCGCCAGCCGGTGCAGGTGAAGGTCGGCGTCATGCCCGCCTCGGTCGCGGCCGAGCGCGTGGCCGCCGAGTACGGCTTCCTCGTGCGCGATCCGGAGACCCAGCCGGAGCTGGGCGAGGCTCGCCCTCCGGCGGTACCCTCGGTGGCCGCGGTGCTCCCGCGCAGCCGGGCCGAGCGCGCCGGGCTGCAGGTGGGCGACGTGCTCACCGAGGTCAATGGCCGCCCGGTAGTCACGCTCGACGCGGTGCGGGAGGCCCTGCTGGCCGCGGGGCCCGACGGACCGCTGCCCCTCGTCGTGCGGCGAGACCGGGAGCGGGTCCCGGTGACGCTGCCGCCGGTGCCGGGTCGCTGAGGCGCGGGCGGTACCGCGGGAGCGCCCTTCCGGTTGTTCTTTCGCGCGAAGGAGCGGCCGGGGTAATATTCCCCGACGGCTGAGCCCCGGAGGCTTCTCGCGGGCCGAAGCGAAATCAGGCCGGGGTGTTCCCCACTTCCACCATCGAGAGTGCGTCAAAGGAGACGACCGATGAGCAACCAGCAGACCCCACTCGAGGCACCGCGCCGCCGCTTCCTGAAGAGCGCGGCGGCCGCCAGCGTGGCGACGCTCGGCTTCCCCATGGTCGCCAAAGCGCAGGGGCCCATCTCCATGCGCTGGCAGTCCACGTGGCCGCAGAAGGACATCTTCCACGAGTACGCCCTCGACTTCGCCAAGAAGGTGAACGACATGACGGGCGGCGACCTCAAGATCGAGGTGCTCCCCGCGGGGGCGGTGGTGCCGGCCTTCGGGCTGCTCGACGCGGTCTCCAAGGGCACGCTCGACGGCGGACACGGCGTGCTCGTGTACCACTACGGCAAGCAGACCGCGCTCGCCCTCTGGGGCTCCGGCCCCGCCTACGGGATGGACGCGAACATGCTGCTCTCCTGGCACAAGTACGGTGGGGGCAAGCAGCTCCTGACCAAGCTCTACCAGTCCATCGGGGCGAACGTGGTGTCCTTCCCCTACGGGCCGATGGCCACCCAGCCGCTCGGCTGGTTCAAGAAGGTGATCACCAAGGCGGACGACTTCAAAGGGCTGAAGTACCGGACGGTCGGCATCTCGATCGACGTGTTCACCGGGTTGGGGGCGGCGGTGAACGCGCTGCCCGGAGCCGAGATCGTGCCCGCGATCGACCGCGGCCTCCTCGACGCGGCCGAGTTCAACAACGCGACCTCCGACCGGATCCTCGGCTTCGCGGACGTCTCGAAGATCTGCATGCTCCAGAGCTACCACCAGAACGCGGAGCAGCTCGAGATCACCTTCAACAAGGCGAAGTTCGACGCGCTGCCCGACAAGATGAAGGCCATCATCGAGAACGCGGTGGAGGCGGCCTCCGCCGACATGTCCTGGAAGTCGATCGACCGCTACTCGAAGGACTACATCGAGCTGCAGACCAAGGACAAGGTGCGGTTCTACAAGACGCCCGACTCGGTGCTGCAGAAGCAGCTCGAGGTCTACGACACCGCGGTGGAGAAGAAGATCGCGGACAACCCGCTCTTCAAGGAGATCGCGGAGTCGCAGAAGGCGTTCGCGGCCCGGGCGGTCAAGTGGGATCTCGACACCAACGTGAGCCGGCGCATGGCGTACAGCCACTACTTCGCCAAGCCGGCGCCCAAGAAGAGCTGACCGGCCGGTGACCCCCACCGAGCAGGCCGGCCATCCGGCTCCCGCCGGGTGGCCGGCCGCCGGCGCGTCGAGCCCGGGGCAGCCATGATCGCGACGCGTCTGCTCCGGGTGATCGACCAGATCAGCTACTGGTCGGGCAAGACCTTCGCCTGGCTGATCCTCGCCCTGACGTTCGTGGTGTCCATCGAGGTGTTCAAGCGCTATATCCTCAATGCTCCGACCGCCTGGATCTTCGACCTCAACAACATGCTCTACGGCACCCTCTTCATGATGTGCGGCGCCTACACCCTGGCCCAGGCGGGCCACGTGCGGGCGGACTTCGTGTACATCTACATGAGGCCGCGCGGTCAGGCGGCCCTCGACCTGATCCTGTACTTCCTGTTCTTCATCCCCTGCATGCTGGGCCTCATCTACGCGGGGGGCGGATTCGCGGCGGATTCCTGGCGGATCCACGAGCACTCCACGGTGACCGCGGAGGGACCGCCGGTCTACCAGTTCAAGACGGTGATCCCGATCGCGGGAGCCCTCGTGATGCTGCAGGGGTTGGCCGAGATCGTCCGCTGCCTCCTGTGCCTGCGCACCGGAGCCTGGCCTCCGCGCCTGGAGGATGTCGAGGAGATCGACGTCATCGATACCCAGCTCGGCCACAGCCAGTACGTGGACGAGGAGTCGCGGCGCGCCGCCATGGAGGGCGCGAAGGCGATCGACGAGGCCGCGCGTCACCGCAGCGTGATGGAAGAAGGCGTCGTACACGAGCAAGCCATTCGCGACGACGAGAAGCGGCCGTGAGCGATCCCTCCCTCGGCCTCCTGATGCTGAGTCTCATCGTGGTCGCGATCATGATGGGCTACCCGACCGCTTTCACCCTCATGGGGCTCGGCATGGTCTTCGGCTACATCGCCTTCTGGGTGCCGGGCGCCCACTGGTACGACAATCGGGTCTTCGACCTGATCGCCCAGCGGACCTACGGCGTCATGACCAACGACACGCTGCTCTCGGTCCCCCTGTTCGTGTTCATGGGCTACATCATGGAGCGGGCCGCCCTGGTGGACCGGATGTTCCACAGCGTGCAGCTCGCCTTCCGCCGCGTGCCCGCGTCGCTCGCGGTGACCACGCTGCTGGTGTGCGCGTTCTGGGGCATCGCCTCCGGTATCGTGGGGGCGGTGGTGGTGCTGATGGGCGTCATCGCCCTGCGGCCGATGCTGAAGGCGGGCTACGACATCAAGCTCGCCTCCGGGGCGATCACCGCGGGCGGGACCCTCGGCATCCTCATCCCGCCGTCGGTGATGCTGATCGTCTACGCGGCGGTGGCCGGGCAGTCCATCGTCAAGCTCTACGCCGCCGCGATGCTGCCGGGCTTCTTCCTGACCTTCCTCTACCTGATCTACATCCTGGGCTGGGCGATCATCAATCCGAGGATCGCCCCCAAGCTGCCGCCCGACCAGTACCGCGTGGAGGTGCCGGACTATCTGCTCGCGCTCGAGCGGGGCCGGACGCGCACCGTCGTGCCCGGGCTCCTGGCCGCGATGATCCGGCCCTCGCTGGTCCGGCGGGCCACCTTCCGCGTGATCGTGGGGAACGTGGCCGCGGTGGCGGTGCCGATCGCGCTGACCGTCGCGACCTTCGGCGCGACGTGGTGGTACGTGGTGATCTACAACGCTCCCGAGGTGGCCATCGCGGCCACGGTGGCGCCGCCCCGCGCGGCGGCCGGAGCGACGGGGCCGAAGGCGGCCGAGCCGGCGGCGGCGCCGAGCGCGGCCGCGGAGTCCGAGCAGCCACAGGAGCTGGGCGCGGCGGGCGAGTCGCAGTCCCAGGCCTCGGCCGAGAAGCCGGGAGGAGCGCCCGAGGAGATGACGTCGGTGCGGGAAGTCCCGACCGGACCGGTCGCGAGCAAGGTGCCGGCCAACTTCTATGGCTGGTTCTGGGGACTGGCCGCCGGCTCCGGGTTGCTGCTGCTCGTCTATTTCTGGCGTATGGACGGCGAGCAGCTCGAGATCCTGAAGCAGCTGCTCGCCTCGGTCGTCCCGCTGGGCGTGCTGACCGTGGTCGTGCTCGCGGTGATCCTCTTCGGCATCTGCACCGCGACCGAGTCCGCGGCGATCGGGGCCCTGGGCGCCCTGTACCTCGCGGTGATGGCGCGCTTCCAGCGCGAGGTGCTGTGGTGGAGCCTGGTCGGCGCGATCGTGGGCTTCGGGCTCGGGTGGTACGAGGGGGAGGACTGGATGTCGCTGCTGGTGGCGGCGTCGATCGGAGGGACGTTCGTGGGCACCGTGGTGCCGGGGGTGCGGCACCTGCGCGACTCGAAGGAGCTGCTCGAGAACCTCAAGCAGTCCACCTTCCTCACCGCCAAGACCACCGCGATGGTGTGCTGGCTCTTCGTGGGCTCCGCGCTCTTCTCGGCGGTGTTCGCGCTGCACGGCGGCCAGTCCCTGATCGAGCGGTGGGTGCTGAGCCTGAACCTCTCACCGCTGGGCTTCCAGATCACCGCCCAGCTCATCATCTTCCTGCTCGGCTGGCCGCTCGAGTGGACCGAGATCATCGTGATCTTCTGCCCGATCTTCATCCCACTGCTGAGCCACTTCAACATCGACCCGATCCTGTTCGGGACCATGGTGGCGGTGAACCTGCAGGCCGCGTTCTTGTCGCCCCCGGTGGCGATGTCGGCGTTCTATCTCAAGGGAGTGGCGCCGAAGCACGTGACGCTGAACCAGATCTTCGCGGGGATGATGCCGTACATGGTCATCGTGCTGATCTGCCTGGTCTTCATGTATATCTGGCCCGGCATGACGCTCTGGCTGCCCGAGTTCCTCTACGGCAAGTAGCGGGGGCCTCTGAACACGACCCGTCTCACGCGAACCCTGGGTACACGATGTTCCTTCAGTCGGCTTCCCCGTATACTGCGGCGTCATGGACTCCACTGAGCTCTGGCAGCTGTCGGCCGCCTCCGCGGCGGACTGGATCCGGGCTGGACGGATCAGCTCGGTGGAGCTGGTGGAGGCGTGCCTCGGGCGGATACGGGAGACCGAGCCTCGGGTCGAGGCGTGGACGTTCCTGGATCCGGAGTATGGGCTGGCGCAAGCCAAGGCCGCGGATGAGTGGCGCTTGTCAGGGCGGCCGATCGGCGGGCTGCACGGGGTGCCGGTGGGGCTGAAGGACATCATCGATACGGCGGATATGCCGACCGAGAACGGGTCGGTGCTGCACGCGGGGCGGACGCCGTCGCGGGACGCGGCGGTGGTGGAGCGGCTACGGGCGGCGGGCGCGGTCATCATGGGCAAGACGGTCACCACCGAGTTCGCCACGCGGACGCCGGGCAAGACGCGCAATCCGCACAACCCGGCCCACACGCCCGGCGGGTCCTCCAGCGGCTCCGCGGCGGCGGTGGCGGCGGGAATGGTTCCGCTCGCCCTTGGCAGCCAGACCGGCGGCTCCACGATCCGCCCGGGCTCGTACTGCGGCGTCTTCGCGCTGAAGCCCACCCATGGGCTCGTGTCGCGCCACGGCATGTTCCGGCTCTCGCGAAGCCTCGACCACGTCGGGCTGTTCGCGCGAACGGCCGAGGATCTCGCGCTGCTGCTGGAAGAGATCGCGGACTACGACGAGCGCGATCCGGACACGCACCCACGCGCGCGGGCGCCGTACCGCCGGATGGCGCTCGAGGAGCCGCCGATCGAGCCCCGCTTCGGCTTCTTCAAGACCGGGCGGTGGAGCCGGGTGGCCGAGGACGCGCAGGCGGCGCTCGGGGAGCTGGTCGAGCATCTGGGTGGCCGCGTGGAGGAGTTCGAGCTGAGCGCGGGCGCCGACGAGCTGGCGGAGTGGCACCGCGTGGTGATGGACGCCGAGGTGGCGATCAATCTGAAGCGCGAGTGGGAGACCGGCCGCGAGCGGCTGTCGCCGCCGCTGCGCGCGCGGATCGAGCACGGCTACGAGGTGCGGGCGCTCGAGTACCTGCAGGCGAAGGCGGCGGTGGAGCCGCTCCAGGCCACGTTCACCGAGCTGTTCGAGCAGCGCTATGACGCCATCGTGACGCCGGCCGCGGCGGGCACCGCCCCGGAGGGGCTCGAGTCCACCGGCGAGCCGACCTACTGCACCCTGTGGACGCTCCTGGGGCTCCCGGCGGTGAGCCTGCCGCTCCTGCAGGGCGCCGACGGACTGCCGCTCGGCGTGCAGCTCGTGGGGCCCCGTCACGGCGATGGGCGCCTGCTGCGGACCTCCCGCTGGCTCGCCGGCGCGCTTGCCACCGGGTGATCGAGCTGGAGGTCGTCCCGTGCCCGCTGTGCGGCTCCGCGGAATTCACGGCGCGCGGGCGGCTCCGTGACCTGGCGCTCGGCGTGCCGGGGGAGTTCCACCTGGCCTCGTGCGACGCCTGCGGCCTCCTCTTCCAGGATCCCCGCGTACTCCTCTTCCAGGATCCCCGCGTACGAGCCGACCAGCTCGAGCTGGTCTATCCCGACCATTACGGTCCCCACGCGCGCGAACCCGAGCTGACCCGCACGCGATGGGTGCTCGCGACCAGCTCGGGTACGCTCATGTGCGCTCCGACGACGTCCGGATGGCGGACCGGCTGATCGCGGGCTGGCACGGCCGGCGCATGCGGGAAGAGTTCCCGCCGTGGAGGGGGCAGGGGCGGCTCCTCGACGTAGGCTGCGCCTCGGGCCGCTTCATCCGGCAGATGTCCGAGATCGGCTGGCGGGTGACCGGCATCGAGCTCGATCGGGAGGCGGCGGCCAAGGCCCGACGGGTCAGTACGGACGTGTTCGTGGGCGACCCCGTGGATGCCGACTTCGCGCCTGGCGCGTTCGACGTCATCACCTCCTTTCACGTGATCGAGCACCTGCCCCGTCCGCTCGAGACCCTGCGGCGCATGCTCACCTGGCTGGCCCAGGGCGGGCTCATCATCGTCGAGGTGCCCAACGCGGCCGGCGCGGGCGGGCGGCTCTTCGAGCGGTACTGGTCGGGCCTCGGTTTTCCGCGCCACCTCACTCACGTCACCCTGCGCACGGCGGTGGTGGAGAGCCGGCTCGGGCGCGGCGCGCTCAAGCTCGGGCTCGAGGCGTTGCTACCGTTGGCTCGGCGGCTCCGCCTCGGGGAGGCGGTCCGGTTCTTCATCGTTCCGGCCTGACGCGCACCAGGTCGGCGATCGCGCAGGCCCGGCACGGTATAATGCGGGGACGATGATCGTCCTCGGCATCAACGAGACGCACTGTGCGACGGCGGCGGTTCTCCAGGATGGGCGTATCGTCGGTTGCGCCTCCGAGGAGCGCTTCAGCCGCCTGAAGAACGACGCGGGCTATCCGCG
>Ga0207646_10000310_pt1 | contig 66327 bp, 107 predicted proteins | sample KBSK5502metaG_FD_184343 | JGI IMG/M metagenome (GOLD analysis project Ga0207646, IMG submission 184343) | Corn, switchgrass and miscanthus rhizosphere microbial communities from Kellogg Biological Station, Michigan, USA - KBS K5-50-2 metaG... | ecosystem: Host-associated > Plants > Roots >... | reverse complement strand
AGCCTCGTGGACAAATACCGGGGCCGGATCAAGTTCCTGACGGCGCTGGCGATGACGCCTGACACGACGGAAGCGGAAGTCAAGGAGCACATCTCCTCTGGCGGCGCAACGCCTTCGGTGTCCACGCCGGTCAACATCGTTCCGAAACTCGACAAGTAGGAGAACCGCATGAAGTTCCTCACGAAGCTGGGTCAGATCCTCCGCAAAGGTCTGGAAATCTACACCGGGTTCTCCCCGATCATCTCAGGGATGATCTCCGGCTCAGGGAACGTGGTGCAGACGATCAGCCGGGATCTGACGGAGATCGCCAACATCATCACGACCGTCGAAGTCATCGGGCAGACGCTGAATCAAGCAGGGCCTGACAAGCTCAAGGCGGCAACCCCGCTCGTGGCGCAAGTGATCCTCCAATCGTCCATTCTGGCGAACCACAAGATCGGGGATCCGGCGCTGTTCCAAGCGGGCTGTCAGAAGCTCGCGGATGGCATGGCCGACGTGCTGAACTCACTCCACGACGACATCTCCACGGTGAACAAGACGTAGGACCGATGGGGCTACAAGCGAAGTGCGAGAGCGGAAAGATCCGCCATTTCACCAAGGCGGATGCTCAGGCGGCATTGCTGCGCCTGCTTGCCGAGAGCCCTGAGCATCCCCAACGGAAAGCCCGTCTCAAAATCTATCGCTGTTGGCGGCTATGTGGCGCGTGGCATTTGGGACATGATCACGGCAAGGTCACTCACCGGACGGCTCGGCGCGGGAAGCATCGCCGGCCACGAACGACACCAGCAGCCACACCATCCCCGGTAGGGCCGGATACCATTGCTGCGTGTACCACATCTCTGGAGCACGGTCTTGCCAGTTGCTTGCGGGAACTATTAGACGAACTGTGATCAGGGCGAGCACGTAGAGGATCGCAAAGGCAGTTACACGCCATCGCATCCCGAGACAGAACACAACGAGTCCCGCCGTGATGCTCCAGCCTGCGATCCAAGACAAGATGCCAAGCCATTCCGGTTGAGGGTCCAACTGAAAAGCGATCCGTATTGGAAGGATCGATTGCGCCGCCAACACCCACGCTTGCGCGGCCATCGGCAACATCTCCTCCGGCCAGCGGTGCCACGGATAACTCGTACGTACGAAGTCCACGCTCTGCGCGACGGTGACGCCTGCGAGGAACGCCAGGAAGCCGAACGCCCAGAACCATCCGGCATATCCTCTCCACCGGATCGGTCGCACGATCAGCACGACAGCCGGCAGCAGTAAGACGCCCACGGCACTCTGCTTCACATTGAGCGTGAGCAACAGGATCGATCCGGCGAGACAGATCCATCGCCATTTCCAGCCATGTAGAAGTGCCCATGTCAGCGAGACGGCTCCAAGGCAGACGAGCATTTCAGGTAAGGCGGCAGCGTAGCCAACCGCAGGGATCGCCAGCGGGTGCAGCCAGAAGATCGATCCGCAGGCCCACGCGAGTCCGTTTGTCGGACGTGAGATGTGCCAACCGTTACCGTAATGGCCGTCGCCGATGTAATCGAACCGATACCATGCAGGCCATAACTTCGCAGCGACCAATCCCACCATCACGCTCGTCAACGCATGGACTCCGAGGTTGAGCGCGTGGTACTGCCACGGATCCGTCAGATGGAGTGCGCCCCAGATCAGGTACGACAATTTGGGCGTGAAGGTGAACGGACCTTTCCACGGCAGGACGTTGGAATCCTCGAAGACGAATGCCGTGGATCGATCCAGGAACGTAGTAAATTCCGCCATGCCGCACAGAATCAGAACGCAGATCCTTAGACTTATCGGAGCCTCACCGGAGGCCCGCACGACAATCGCGTCTACTTCGCTGGCGAAGCGCCGGATTGCAGTTGCCATATCTCCTCCAGAAGTTCCGTGATGAGCGGTGCGTTCGCCGGTTGCTGCGTGAGCAGGATCGACACCATATCTGAGTTCGCTGCCATGATGACCGTGCGGCGCTCACGCTCCGGCAACAGGCCATCCTCATGCGCGTGCTGTCTCGCCATTGCCGCCCAGAACAGGGCGAGCCTGAGATGTTCTTCGTCTGGTGGGATCCGAAACGTCCCAATCGATCCCCGGCGCATCCCCAACGTCGTCATCGTTCCAATCGTTCCCTTCGCGTAGGCATCCGCTAAGTTCACCATCGCTCTCGCATGATGCGGGGCGACTTCCACGGTGCGGCTCCAAAGCGCGACATCGTTCTGCCACGACGGCGCAAGGTTGTGACCGATGACGACGCAGGCGGTGAGATAGGCGAGAAGCAGGATCTGTTTCATGGCAAATAGTGCTCAATGTGCGGCGGGAGCGCCGATGAACGTGTCCAGTAGAAGCGGCATTGGTAGTTACCGATGCGGTATTTTGTCGGAACGATCCATCCGAATCGAACCATCTTGCTCCACAAGGCTTGCCCCTTCGTCGGATCACGATAGAGGCGTTGTGCGCAACGGTAGATGTCCCGCTGCCTAAAGTGGGGCGATGGCAGTAGTGCTAAGGCTTTCCGAAGATCGTCATCATCTATTGGGCGTATCGGCATGGGCCGGAATACTACCACAAAAGTTTCCCTTGACAACAAGGAATACATTTAATTAAGGTGTGGTCATGCCGAAAGCGAAGCGGTTGGACAACATGGTGAGTTTCAGGGCGAGCGACGACCTGAGAGAACATTTAGAGCGCATCAAGGATAAAGCCCAACGGCCACTTGCCGATACGGTGCGCCGACTCGTAGAGCTTGGGATCAGAGCACTGGCAGGGCGAAAGCTGTGATCAAGTTCGTGGTCTACGGGGATCCGTTGCCGAAGGGCTCTGCCCGTGCGTTTGTGCCCAAGGGCTGGACGCGCCCGATCATCACGTCGGCGACGAAGGGCCTCAAGGGCTGGGAGTCCAAGATTGCGGCGGCGGCAGGCGCGCAGGCCAACGGCGTGCTGTTGACGGAGGCGGTGATTGTGACCATCGCGTTCTACCTCTCTAGGCCGAAGTCGAAGCCGAAGAAACCGATCCCTCACATCACGCGGCCGGATCTGGACAAGTTGATACGAGGAGCCACCGACGCCTTGACTGGGATCGTGTATAAGGACGACGCGCAAGCGGTGGAGATTCGAGCCACCAAGGCGTACGTGGAGACGCAGGAAGAAGCGCCACGGGCGGAGTTCACGATCATGACGCTGGCGGAGATGCCGCTGGTGCTTCGCCCTGGCGTTGTAGGTCAATTCTGATGCTGACCAAGGCTGAACTTCTCGCCGATGGCTGCGTGCCGAACCCAAATATGTGGATCGGTGACGGCTGGCTCTATTGCAAAACCTGCGAGGCGTTCCAGTTTCACCGGGCGCTTTCACATCCGGGCGTCGGGGATTGTTACGAGTGCTGTCTCGTGTGCAATACCTATACGGGGCGCTTGCCCTTGAAAGGATCCGCCATGCCGGTCGCGTCAGACATTCTCGCCAGCGCGAAGGAGTTCACGGAACGGTATTCGCGCACGCTGTTGCCTTCGGATAGTCCAGCAGCCGAAGCGATCCGTAACGCTGGACTACCAACGCGCGTCTACGTGCTCTTGCAAAGCAATACCGTGCTCGGCGTACTGTCGGTGGAACAGAAGGCGCTCGACGAAGCGCATTCACTGATGCACGCCTACGGCGGAACGTGGGAGACGCAAGTTCCGAATCGGCGATGGAGTCTGGGGTTGGAGTTCAATAAGTCCGTCGAAGTCGAAATCAGCGCGCATGACGTGCGCTAGGAGAGAGCATGGCAGACAAGCGCAGTCCGTTCCGAGAGTTTCAACCGCAACCGCCTCGGCCTCCAATGGTCGCCTTGGATCGCTTCGGCAAAATGATCGAAGCGGGGCATCTGATCCTGTTCCACAACGAAGAGGATCTGATCTTTGAAGTCGTGTCCGTGGGGCCGGCGCTCAACCCGATGATTCAGGGCGGGCAAGCGATCCAGGTCGTGTTGCAGGCCAAGTTTCCGGTGGTGTTCCAACCGGCGATGCCGAACCGCAAGATGGCGATCTGCGGGGAGACACGGGCGAAGACGGAAGCGGCGGCGGGGAAGAACGGCCAGCCGCAGACGAGCGGGTTGGTCCTGACGGATGCACCCACGGATCCCATCATGGACGACGGCGGGCCGGGATCGGAAGGCGCTCCGCGTGACCTCGGGGATACCGAACCACCGACCGAGGACTAACGTGAAGTACGAGATGACGAACCCGTGTCCGAAGTGTCCGTTCAGGACGGATATTCGACCGTTTCTGCGGAAGGCTCGGGCACGCGAGATCGTGGATAGCGGCGCACAATTCCAGTGTCACGCCACCGTGGACTACGCCGATACTGACGACGATGGAAACGGTCATGCGAATACGCCGAACGCGCAACACTGCGCTGGGGCGTTGATCATGCTGGAGCACATGGGACGGCCACATCAGATGATGCGGATCTGCGAACGGATTGGGATGTACGACCGCACGAAACTGAACATGGCCGCTCCGGTCTTCCGGTCGGCCACGTCGTTCATCAGGGCGCAGGGTCGATAGAATGGTAACGACTCCACGTAAGGGTCTGCCTGAGTTCTGGGTAACGAGTCTCGCTAAGGCTCTCTCCGGGGATCAGCCATGCGTTCTAAGCACATGGATGCAGGGCTACTTCAAGTTAGCGAAGGGCGCAGCGGATCAGGCGTCCATGTCCGTGTGGCGGGCGAATCATTCGGCGCAGCTTGCTGATGCCGTGGAGAAGTTCCGCGCTGATGGTTGGAAGTGTTCGGTTGAGCGGTACTTCCGAGTGCAAGGACAGACGGCGATCATCACCGGCAAGTCGGATCTGATCATCCAACAGACCGACAAGCGCCCTCGGATCTGTGACGTGAAATCGGGAAGCCCAAGGGACAGCGATCTCATTCAGGTGCTCGTGGAAATGATCGCCATTCCGATGTCGTGGGAAAGTCCGCACATGCAATTCGATGGAGAGGTGATCTACGCCGATCATTCGGTGCTGTTGAAACCAGATGATGCGCTGGCGCTTCGCCCACGGCTCTTTGAACTGTTGAAGAAGTTGGGATCGATCCCGCGCCCGGATGCGTCACCAAGCGAATCAGCGTGCCGGTTCTGTCCGGTCCAAGTGGCTGACTGCCCGGATCGGATGGGACAGACCCCAGAAACGGCCGTCGTTCATACGAGTCTTTTCTGATGGCGAAGATGACCAAGATCCTCAAGCGTCAAATCTCCGCCGACGAACGGATCCTCAAGTTCTTCGAGCGCGAGCGGCGCGACTACAGCATGGAGATGATGAAGCGGTGGCGGCTGGCGCGCGTCGAACAGGACACCAAGGTTGGAACCCTCGTGCTCCAAGTCGTCAAGGTCTACGAGACGCCTGACGGCATCATTTTGAAGGTGCGGTGACATGACCAAGATTCTGCTCACGCTGATCGCCGGAGCCTCGATCGGGATCGTCGTGGGCTTACTTATCGTTCTGTATGGGGTGCTGTGATGGATCCAGTGAAAGCCGTCGTCTACCTCCATTCCAGCAAGGAACAGATGTACGAGATCGGCACGAAGATCGGCTTGTCTGGTCAGGCGTTGGATCTGTTCCTCTTCGCGTGTTGTGAAGTCCGCTTGGAAGTATTGGTGCATCCGCTGACAGGCGTTGCCACCATCGTCAGCGTCGATGAACGAAAGGTTGAAGCATGAGTGACACAAACAAGGAGCAGGGCCTTCAACGGCAGGCTCCCCGCAGTTTTTCCCTGATGCCACAGTCGCTCGGGGAAGCCAGAGAGATCGCCACGATCATCGCCAACTCCGGATTGGCTCCAAAGGATTACATCGGCAAGCCGGACATGATCCTTGTCGCCATTCAGATGGGCGGGGATCTGGGGCTGAAGCCGATGCAGGCCCTTCAGAACATCGCGGTCATCAACGGTCGGCCGTCCATCTGGGGCGATGCTGCCGCCGCGCTGGTGCAGAGTTCTGGCGTCGTGGAGCGGTTCCATGAAACATTCGAGGGGACGTTCCCCGAAGACACCTACACGGCGGTGTGCATCATCAAGCGCAAGGGCTGGCCGGACGAAATACGCCGCGAGTTTTCCATCGCCGATGCCAAGAAGGCAAAGCTCTGGGACAAGCGCGGCCACAACGGCGGCGAAACTCCGTGGGTGACGTACCCGAAGCGGATGCTCCAGATGCGCGCCCGTGGGTTCGCGCTCCGCGATGCGGCGTCCGACATGCTGATGGGGCTCGTCCTCGCCGAAGAGGCGCAGGACTATCCTGCCGAACCGATCCACGTCGGAAGCGGGCAATCCGAAGGCGCGGCGGTCGTCACTGAACAGCCGAAGTCCGTCACCGTGTTCGATCAGTTGCCGGAAGGGATCCGCGACAACATCGAAAAAGCCTTCGGGGTGATGAACTTCGCACCAGGCGCACGGCTGGCGAAGATCAACGAGTACTTCGGCGGCGACGGGATCGTGCCGGAGGATCAGGCGGCGCTGTTGCTGGATTGGCTGAAGGACGAATACGCAAAACGGAAAACAGGTCAGGCCCGCGTCAAGAAGGATAGCAACGGCAAGAAGAAAGACGAGAAGGCTCCAGAGACGCCGATTGAGCGGGCGACGAACGACGGATCCATTGGGACGGGGAAGGATCGGAACGAACCGGAGAAGGTGGAACCGGCTGAAGTGGTCAAGCCTGCCGTCGCGCAGACGACAGAGGATGCGCTGTTTTGACCGGCGATACGTTCGCAGTCGGAGATCGCGTGTTCTACGTACTACGAAAGTCCCTGCGGGACGGCCGTCCTGAGGATCTGTATTTGTCAGGCACGGTTCGTAAGATCACAGAGAAGAATATCGTGATCGATATTGATTGGAACCACGCACATAGGAACGCTGGTACAGGAAGAAATCTGGTCAGGACTGCTCCTGTCGGCGCGTGGGTCAAGCCATGACTCAGGAACTCACGGTCTATCGACGCTCCGAACTGGAGGCGATCTCGGACGGGTGCTTGCACAGGTACCGCAGTATCTGGATCGATCTCGCGGATGACTCCAGCGATCTGGCTCTCTTTGGGCAAGCCTTCGCCCAGATCAAGCATTGCTACCTTGAGCGACTGGTCGCCGGACAACTGACGCAGGATGCGGAAGAAGCCAAGGCTGCGTTCATCGAAGGGGCGGCGCTGTCGGCATGCCCCCCACGGTTGCTGCCAGAACTGCAACAGGTGTGGAACTTCCACGCAGAGCGATTTGAGTTTGATCCGGAACGGTTCATTGCCGCCGAAGTGCATGGGACGAACGATCGGGTTCGCTGGACGCCGGATCTTGTGCAGACGTGTCAGGGCAACGGGTTGGAGATCGTAGACGACAAATCCGGATGGCATCCGCCCCTGACCGAAGACGAACTCAAGGGGAACTTTCAGGCGCGGGTGTACAGCCGGTACGCACGGGATCGATTCCCGAACTTCAGCCGGTATTACTTCACGCTCTACGCGATCCGCTTCAACAAGCGCGTGACGGTCAGTTACACGCCGGAGGAATTGGATTCGGTGGACGTGGAGATCGCAGCGGCGATTGCGACGATCGAACACGCCAAGGCGACCGGGGAATGGCCGGCGATACCAGGGCCAAGCTGCCGATTTTGTACCTTGGCCTGTCCCGTCGCAGACAACCAACTCGTCATGCCGAAGCGGTTGACGCCGGAACAGTGGATGAAGCTCGGGGCGTGGTTGCTCCCGGCCGAGAAGAAGATCCGAGAGTTGAAGAAGTTGATGAAGGAAGGCTGCGCGGTCTATGGTCCCTGTGACATCGGCGGGGTGGTCTGGGATAACCGGCCGGTCGTGTCGCGGATCTATCCGGTAGATGCGGTCCGAGATGCGATGCGGAAGAACGGCGTGGATAAGGACTCTGCCGCGCTCGGCAACGACAACTTCGGGCTCACGCTCTCGCAGTCCAGCCTTGCCAAGATGTTCAAGGCGTACCCAAAAGTCCAAGATGACCTGATTCCATTTCAGCAAACGAAGGAGTCCTACAGGTTTACAGCCAAAAAAGCCGGGGAAGAGGATGAAGATGCCTAAGGGTGTTTATCCGAGAATACCCGGAAAGAAACGCGGGCCTCGCCTACATAAGCGCACGCCGCTTTCGGTGCGCTTCTGGGCAAAAGTTAACAAAACTGAGGCGTGTTGGCTTTGGACCGGAGCGGTTCACGACGAGGCGTTTCCGTACGGGCTGCTTGGAGCCCCAGGTGGATCTGATCCGCCACTGCGGGCTCATAGAGTGTCGTGGGAACTTCATAACGGCCCCATTCCAGACGGCCTCTTCGTATGCCATCACTGCGACAACCCGATCTGCGTGCGCCCTGACCATTTATTCTTAGGAACATGTGCAGACAACATCGCTGATGGATTACGAAAAGGGCGTCCAATAGGCCATCGAAATCCAACGCACTGCAAGCGTGGGCATCCGCTTTCAGGAGCAAATCTTGGAGTTCAGATGAGACAATCTAAGCCCATGCGCGTGTGCCTGACGTGCCGACGCGCAAGAGATCGCGCTGCGAAGCGCCTAATCCTAAGGAAGCGCGGCGCTAAAGTATCTGGCTACAGGGTGCTCCCATGAACCTCGCCGAAATCTACGCCTGTATGCGGGAGATGAAATGACCTACGAAATACCACCCGTTCCAGACGAGCAAGAAAAGCCGTGGACGATGGAATTGTCGAAGCTCTCCATCGCCCAAGCGGAACGAGATGGGATGCCGGGGTTACTGGTGACGGCCTTCGTCGGATCTGATGCCGGGATCTATTGCTTCGTGCCGATCCCTGCGGAAGAACTCCGTGACGGTCGGGGACATCTCACGGCCCTGAACATCCTCGCGGCGGATCTCACGAACGCTTTTGATTCGATCCTGTGGATGTGGAATCGGCCAGACGAAGCCGAACGCGACGGCGCGATCAATCCCACGTCTGGGATGAAGATCCGCGCGTGGCGGGATAGGGCCGGTTTGAAATGAACGGCAAGTTGCCTCCACGTCTCGAAGTACCCCACGAACGGGCAAAGCAACTCCTCGCAGATGCCCTCCGGCAGTGGAAGTCCGAGTTTGACGAGCAAGGCGTAGAGATCGCGTGGATCGGCGCAGTCGGCGTCTTCGTGAATTGCTTGTTAGATGAAATGGGCGATGAACTGGCCGCCGACTGGATCGAACAACTCGTCTCGCTGTATCTGGAAGGCCGTGACACCACACCGATTGACGAGGTGACGCATTGAACCCGTGGATCTGCGCGTTGCTCTACCGACACGCAGCGGCGATGCCGGTCTTCGCCGACACCGAAATCTATTTGTCCTGCCCGGATTGTGGATGCCGATCGACGGGCTGGACGCTGAAGGAGTCCGATGAAACTAACACACTTGGATCTGACGAACTTCCGGAGCTTCCGTGGTACTACCGTGCCCTTGGACGCACCCCGGCTCTTATTCGCTGGATTGAACGGATCCGGCAAGACCTCGGTGGCGGAAGCGATCACGTGGGTTTTAACCGGCTGCTCTAGCCTCACGGATGCGCGGGGGGCGGGTGCTGAGGTTCTGATCCCTGAAGGCGGCAAGATCGCCGAAGCCGCCGTGACGATCGAAGGGATCGGAAAAGTGAGTCGCGCCTATGCGGAGAAGGGCGGCGGATCCTTTTCCGTGCAGGGCATGACCGGCACGGGTCAGATCCAGCAACAAGCCCTCTACAACAAGTTGAACACCACGCCGGAGTTCCTACGGGCGGTACTTTCGACCGAGGCGTTCCTTGATCTGAATCACGTCGAAGCCAAGGCGATGGTGCTGTCCCTGCTCGGGGTGCAGTTCGAGATCCGTGAACCGTTGACCGCTGAACATTCGGAGCGGATCATCACCTACACCCTTGACGAACTGGACATGCACTACAAGCAAGCCTTCGAGGATCGGAAAGCCGCCAAGAAGGTACTGGCGTCCTGCGTCGTACCGGACAAACCCCAAGGGCAGATGCCGACGATCCAGGCAATCGAGGATCAGTTGGGCAAATTGCGGATGGATCTCGGAGCCTTGCAGAAGGTGGTCGGATCCGTCAGCGGTCGCCGGCAGAGCCTTCAGGGGGAACAGGAGCGGCTACAGGCCGTCTTGAATCAGGCGGTGGGGGAAGACCTCTCCGGACAAATCGACGGCCTCCAAGCCAAACTGGCGAGTCTGGAAGCGGCCGTGGTACCGATACAGCATGGGGAGGCTCCAAAAAAGGGGGATGCCGTCGCCCAACTGGCCTACCTGCGGCCAAAGGTCCAACAGCTCCAGAATTACGAGCCCTCGAACAAGTGCGTGTTCGATCCGGGGATCCCGTGTAAAACGCCAGCCAAGGCGTTCAGCGACCGACTAGCGGAGATGGTGGCGGAGCTGAAGGCTCTGGACCCCAAGCCGGAGAAGTCGGCCCAGACGGTCACAGAGAGCCCCCTGACGACGATTCGGAATCAGATCCACGGATTAGAGATCCACCAACACAATCGGCAAATGCTGATCAAGGGTCGGGATCTGGCTGAACAGCGGGCGGAGGAGATCCGTCAAGAACTTGACGCGCTCCCGCAAACGGCTACGCAGGATGCCGAGATCGCCACGCTTCAGATTCGGATCGGCAAAGGCGAGGAACTGTTGAAGAACGCGCGGATCTACTGGCACGCCGTCGAAACGTACGACGATGCGGTCAAGCGGCAGCAGATCCAGAAAGCCGAAGTGGATCGCTTAGAAAGTTTGGTCGAACAGTTGGGGCCGAACGGGATCCGCGTCCAGGCGCTCGCCGAGGCGATGGGGAAGTTCGAGGCGGCGGTGAATCCCTACGTGCAGCCGTTCGGTTGGACGATCACGTTCTCGGTGGATCCGTGGATGACATTCGCCAACGGTCGCCCGGTCGAAACCTACAGCCGCTCGGAACGGTATCGGATCGGGATTGCATTACAGATGGGGATCGCTATGATGTCGGGGCTCAACTTCGCCATCGTGGATGAAATCGACATGCTTTCCCATGACAACCGGCAGGCCGTCACCAGCATGTTGCTGAAGGCTCCACTGGATCAGATCCTCATTCTCGGAACGAGAGAGCCGAATCAGGCGTTGCCGAAGATGCCGGGTGTGATCGCGTACCGTCTCAGTCGTCTCGCCGATGACAAGGGATCCAACATCAGCGAGCGGAGTGTCGCATGACATCACAAACAGCAGTAGTGCCCGACTTTCTCCCTGAGCGCGTCTGGCCCGGCGAAACCGGCATGTCGAACTGCGACCATGAGATCGAGGAAGGATTTGAACAGCATCTCCGCGAGGGAGGCTGGGGACGCCACGCCGGATGGAACTTCAACGGGCTGGTGTGGTTCAGCGAGGACGCTTTCCACGAGCAAGTCTGGGTATATGGAGCACCGGTCGCCGTGATTACCGAACCGACACTGACGCTCCTGATGGAATCAGTGAGTGACGAATACGGGTGGGAGTAGCGATGATCCGCGAAGCCATCGGTATCCTCGCCGCCGTCGTGTCCCTGATCAGCGTGCTCGCCGGATTTGCCGAAGCGCATCCGATGCTCTGCCTTCTCATCGTCGGCGTGAGCGCGTGGGGGTTGTCATGAATCCTGCGCCTGAAGCCGTCAGCCGATGGCCTTTGGAATGGCCGTTGGGTTGGAAGCGCACACCACCAAATAAGCGTGAGCGGAGCGCATCCTTTACCAAGACGGTCAAGATCGGGGATCTGAAACGCCAGAAGGCTGTCTCAGGTAACGAATCCACGGAGCGATTGGAACGACAGATCGAACTGATCGGTGGCGAAGGAGCCACGCTCTCAACGAACGTCCGTCTCCGATTGGATGGGCGTCCAGATTCACGCTTGGAGGATCCGTCCGATCCTGGAGCCGCCGTCTACTTCCGGTTCCGTGGGAAGGCAACGGTATTAGCCTGCGACCGCTACGTCAGGGTGGCCGATAACATCGCCGCGTTGGCCGCGCACATTGACGCCTTGCGACGGATCGAACGGTACGGGGTGGGGACCATTGAGCAGGCGTTGTCGGGCTACAAGGCGCTCCCTGCCGATACCGCTGCCAACTGGCGGGCAGTCTTTGGGTTCGGCGCTGACAGCAATCCCTCCGCCGATCAAGTTGATGCGGCCTACAAGCAATCCGCCAAAAAGCATCATCCCGATCTCGGCGGATCCGATATTGAGATGGCGCACTTGAATCGCGCTCGTGACTACGCGCTGGCGGAACTCGGCGCGTGATGGACACGCAGCAGTTAGCCCACCCCAAGCGCACGGGGCTCTCCAAAAAAGAGAAACGGGCTAGAGAACATGCACGCCGCAGAGCCTTGCGGGATCGCATCTGGGAACGAGACGGAGGCCGGAGCCGTGCCAGTGGATCAATCCTGCAACGGGGCCATGCGATTGACGTGCTGAGAGGCGAAGTCTGCCACGTGCAAAGCAGAGGGTCTGAGCCCTCACGGTCTATGGACCCTACAAATTGCCTGCTGATGTCCGCTTGGGAGCACGCGCTGAGTGATGCCAGAGGCGGCTACCGTTTGAAGTTGACGGATCCCTTGACCGGCGAACCGGCCTTGGATGCGACGAAGCGGATCAAGTTCACGCTCTTTCGGAAAGACGGAACGATTGAGCGCGAGTACGTCAGTTGAGTGGGAGTTATTAAATGGCAAAGCGTGGTCCGAAGACTCACCAGACACCATTTGATCGGTTGCTCGATGAGATCCGGGTCACTAACGTGCTCTTGGCGGCGCAATTACGCGAGCACCTTGGGCAGATAGAGATCGTTCGATTATTAAGTGAGCAGACACACCTATCGGCCATTGATATAGCGAGCATTCTAGGAACGAGTGCAGGCACCGTGGCGGTCACGCTCGGACGCCTGCGAAAACGTCAACGCACCCAACAGGAGACAGAGACACATGGCAAAGAAGGCACTCCCGAAGCGGATCTATGTGAAGCGCGAGACGGATCAGAACGACAAGGCATCGACGTGGTTGCAGGCCGAGGAAACGATGGACTCAATGGAGCACGGGGACGCAGTGGGAATCTACGAACTGAAGGAGATGCGAGTGATGGAGATTACGCGGTCGCTCAAATAACACCTGAACCTGACCGTGAGGATAGGTCGTGACCGATGAGTACGTGGATCCCGAAGTCTACCGGCTTCAGGATCTCACCATCCATCGGGCGGTCCTCTTCGCGCAAGACATCCCCTCAGCGGATCTGATCTGGAAACTCGGCCTCCCGGCGACCTGTTGCCCTGCCGGTGTCGGGGGATGGGTCCAGGTCTTCGCGCATCAACTCGTGGATGCCCGCGTCACTCGGGTGGCAGTCATTGCGACAGGACCGGCCGCGCTCGCCCATGCGTTCGTGGTCGGTCGAGGGGTGGAGAAGGTCGGGATTGACGTGCGGGTCGTGCAACTCGGGATGGAGTTGTCGGAGTACAGCAAGGAGGATCTGTTAGCCAAGATTCGATCCACGCCGTTGTTAGCGCCGTTGCCGCCAGAAGCCCTCACGCGGAAGATCGAAGTCGCCCCCCCTCCACCCCGTCACTTCCAAGAGCACGGCGAGCAACGGTACAGCCTGACCTTGCAGCCGGAAGGGATCGTGTTTGAAGTCAACCGACTCCGGCGATCCAGCCAAGAACTACACGGCGAACTACTCGTCAGGGTCAACGGGCACTTTGCGGAGGCTAAGACCTTCGGAGATGGGATCCTCCAGATCGGAGACATGAACTTTTCGAGTACGACCACGCGTACGTCTCGGGCGAAGTTGTTAGCGGAGCGGGCCGGAGATAAGAGTTTTGATTGGTACGGCAACCTCGAAGACTTCATCACGTCGGTGATCGCCGCAGAGCGGAGAGGGAAACCGGCTGAAGTGCTGGCGGATGTCGAGGACGAGCACGAAGATTCTGAGGCGTGGCGGATCGAAGGGTTCCCGCTCCTGCAACAGCTCCCCCAGATCATTTTTGGAGACGCCGCCAGCGGGAAGTCGATGTTGGCGATGTGGCTCGCGGGGATGCTGGCAAACCAAGACATCCCAGTTCTGTACGCCGATTGGGAGTTCTCGCAGGCGGAGCACAAAAAGCGACTCAAGCAACTCTTCCAACCGATGCCGAAGAACCTGTATTACATCCGCTGCGAGCACTCACTGAAGCAGGAAGCGGATCATCTGATCGACATCATTCAGAAGTACAAGATCAAGTACATCATCTGCGACTCGATTGGGTTCGCCGTAGACGGGCCAGCGGAGAGCCAGGAAGGCGCGGCCGGATACTTCAGGTGTCTCCGGCAGTTGCGCGTGGGATCCCTCAACATCGCCCACATCCCCAAGCAGTACGACGACAACCGGGAAGCGTCTATATTCGGCAGCATCTACTTCAAATGTGGGGCTCGTTCTGTTTGGTTTATCAGCAGGGCAGCAGAGAATCCCAACGGCGAACTGCGGTTTGGGCTGTACCACCGGAAGTCCAATGTTGGGGCGCTCCTCCAACCTAAAGGGTTCAAGTTGGTCTTCCGAGGGGATCGCACGCTCGTTGAAGCAATCAATCTGAAGGACGTTGAGGAACTTGCGGCCGGGTTCCCGCTCTTGGATCGGATCAAGGAACTTCTGATCCAAGGCCCGCTCACCATGAAAGCCATCTCCGAAGAATTGAATGCGACAATGCCGATGGTGAAGGGGACGCTGGCGCGGCATAGATCCCAGTTCATCCGCATGGGGAACAAGGTAGGAGTAGCAAGCGCGTCGGATCCCGCACCGGAAACACCGGACGATAACAGTGCCGAGTTCTAAGCCGCTGGCGATCGATCTGTTCTGCGGCCTTGGAGGCTGGACCGAAGGCTTGCTCGCCGAAGGCTATCGCGTCATCGGATTCGATATTGAACAGCACTCGTACGGAGACGCACGGTATCCGGCGCAGTTGGTTATTCAAGACGTGCTGACAATCCACGGCTCACAACTCAGGGACGCGGCGCTGATCGTCGCCAGCCCTCCGTGTCAGGCCTATAGTTACCGGGCGATGCCGTGGAAACGCGCCAAAGCCTTGCCCCCCCCCGATAACTCTTTATTTGAAGCGTGCTTTCGGATCAAACGAGAGGCATCTGAGGCGGCTGGCCGGGATATTCCGCTCGTGGTGGAGAACGTGCGCGGGGCGCAGAAATACGTCGGCCGTGCGCGTTGGCACTACGGGAGCTTCTACCTGTGGGGAGACGTGCCGGCGTTGATGCCGATCCCGCGCCATCGTCAGAAGTTCAATCCTGATGGATCTAATCATCCTCAAGGCTCTTGGTTCGCCATCGCAGACAGCAAAGAGCGTGGCTCAAAGGCGGTCGATGAAGGCGTTAAGGTGGCGACGATGGGCATGGGGTGGTATCCCCCAGATCATCCAAGGCATCGTCCCGGCCTTGCGTTCAATGGGCACGCTGAACGTAATCTGCGCGCCGCAAATGACGCCGTGAAAGTGGAGACAGATCGAATCTGTGACTGCGGGCATCCGGAGAGCGAACACGGTTTCAACCCCGATCAACCGTGCAATTTATGTTCGTGCATCAACCCCGTTTGGGTCAGCACGCGGCGCACTGACATCGGCAAAGGAGCGCGGTTCACGAGCCGCGATTGCGGGGTGGAGAACTCAATTAACAACGCCGCAGATGGGTGCAAGCAGCGCGGAAGCGGGCCAGCGTGGTTTCGCGGCGAGATTGGGTCAATGAGCGGACGAAGTAGCGCCCGCAAAGCCGCTTCAGCCCGCATCGCCAAGATCCCGCTACCACTCGCTCGCCACATTGCGAAAGCATGGTTTCCAGAGGATGTTGTAAATGGACGCTGAGATCGTCTCCCTCGCCAAAGGCCCGAACGGCGGAATCGACGTACCTGTAGAGGCTTTCAATTTATTCCATCGGCTCCTTGATCGGGATCTGGCGTTGACTCCTGACGGGGATCGCTTGCGCGTCTCCGGTCCAGGGGGATCCAAGCCGGAGTTGTCGGAAACCGAAGTCACCGACATCAAGCGTTGGAAGGCACACTTAATGGCACTGTGCTGCTACGCGCCGCCAGATAGGATCTGGTGATGAAGTTCACGGAAGATGATTTCAAGAGGGTTTCCGAAAATATGAGCCGGGACCGTGGGACGGATCGGATCCTCATTAGTTCGTCTGAGTGGCGAGAGTTCAAGGCCGCATGTGAAAGGGTCGGCGCGGATCCGTCGTCGGCCGACTACTTCGCGTGGCGCATGAAACAGCCGCCATTTGACTTTCAGGATTGAGTTGCCGGAAGATGGACGCCGTACAAACGAAACGGCCGGCCCTGCGAAGGCCAGCCGTTGATCGCCGAAGCTGGGACGAGCAGCTTGGACAACCGGGATTTCCCGGAACCCATCCTACCATCAGCCTTCGACAATCCCAAACTTCGCACGGCAGGCTCTGGACGGGAACTAACCACCAGCGGGATCTGTCGTGATATTTAGCCGGGAATCTGGGGGAATGCCGAACCCGGCACCGTGGCTGCGAAGCGCCAGAGCGGGGCATCCGACCGTGCAGCGGCCGGCAAAGTCTAGCGCGTCATGGAGTGGGGCTGTCACCCCTCACATGGGCCGGAATCGTCGCGGAACGAGACTGGCGTTGCAGGTGTCCCTTCGGGGATGCGCTGCTTCGCCAAAATCTCGGACTCGGAACGCGCAAGCGGTTCCGATGAAGTACGCGATTAAGGAATTAGCCTGACGTTCCCGTAGTACAACAGGCGGATAAGCAGTTTTCATTCGCGTAGTTCTTCGTTGGAGCCTTGGCGACAACGCAACAGATCCTTGGAGTTGAGACGGTGATCAGATCGTACATAGAACAGGAGCGCCGAAAGTGAAAGTCGAACAACTGTTGACTGGATTGTTCAAGATCGAAGAGATCAACGGCGGCGAGCGATGCCCGACGTATCTGTTTCGGTGGACGCTGTTCCAACCACGTTGGCCTCGTGCGCTCTGGCGCGGGTTCGGGATCTACCTGCACAAGTTCGTCGGGGACGACTGGAGCCGCGATCTCCACGATCATCCGAAGCGGTTCATCAGCATCGGGTTGAAAGGCCGCTATCTGGAATACACGCCATGCCGCGTCTGCGTTGCGGCCGGCGAAAACCCTGACGACTGCGGGCTGCGTATCGCCCATTTCACCGCTCCGTGGATTCGGACGTTCCCTGCCGAGCACATTCACCGATTGACGCTTTTTCCAGATCGAAAGCCGTGCTGGACGCTCGTTATCGTCCTTCGTGCGGTGCGAGAGTGGGGTTTCTGGCACGAGGGTCAATGGATCCACTGGAAAGAGTACGTTCGCGGTAGCGCGAGCGCGATTGCGGACAAGATGCGAGCGTGCGTATGACGAAGCGCACAATGCCGCGTCAACGTCCAGGCTTGTCGGAGTCGAGCGTTGGAACTCCGCCTGAGTTCATCCTTGCGGCATGTCGGAAACTTGGGATCGATCACTTTGTTTTTGATCTGGCCGCATCCGTCGAGAACACCATCTGTTTAGGCTTCTACAACGAAGCCGACGATGCGTTGGATCCATCGGTCAGTTGGAAGTTCGACGGCTGGAGTTTTTTGAATCCGCCGTACTCAAGGCTTGCGCCGTGGGTTGCGAAAGCCTGCGACGAAGCGACGAACGGAGCCGATATTGCCGTCTTGGTTCCGGCTGCGACGGGATCGAATTGGTGGAAGAAGTTTGTCGATAAGCAGGCGCGCGTGCTCCTTCTGAACGGAAGGATCGCGTTCGTAGGGCACGAGGCTGGGTACCCTAAAGACATCGCGTTGTTGTTGTACGGCCCGAACGAGTTACCCGGATACGAGCCGTGGAGTTGGCAGGACGAGTTAACCGACGAGGAGAAACAGATGGCAAAGAGGCGCATCGGCAAGAAGAAGGAACCCAAGGGGAAGAAGGCGAAGGCGGTCAAGGGCAAGCGAGCGGCGACCGTGACGGACATCGGATCCAGGAAGAAGCGCGGATCGAAAAAGGAAACCGTGGGCGACGTGATTCGGCGGAAGGAAGCGGAAACGGCGAGCGCGGCGCGCGTAACCACGTTCAAGCCCAACGGATCCACCTCGCAGGGGATGCCGTCGTTGAAGGACTACGATCCCGGCAAGATCGAACTCCCGACCCCTGAAGAATCTCAGAAGGTGCTCGGGGAACTGGCGGCGCTGAACGATCAGGCGCTCAAGGCGCACGCTCGGCACGAGGAATTGAAGGGCTACACCAAGACGGCGAAAGACAAGTACGACGAACTCATGGAGCAGGTAGCCAACCGGCTCCGGCAAGCGACCCATGCGAGCGATCTCCCGTTGTTCGCAGACGTGGAGAAGCGCGAGAAGGACCAGAAGGCGATGGAGACGGCCGGCGCGGCGGATCCCACACAAGGCGCAGAGCCCGCAGCCGGCGAGTCAGGCGAGGCCACGGCAAGCGAACCGGAACCGGTGCAAGGGTCTGAGCCTTCCGCCGTCCCGGTCGTTCCTGCGCCAGCCAGCGAGCCCGCGTTGATCGACGACGACTCCGCGCCGTTCTAGGCCGTCAAAAAACTGACGTAAGATCCAGATCGTCAACTTCTTGACGGGGTTGTTCGATCTGGATCTGTTCGTCGTTGATCTCCGTAGGCGGCTTTACCTTACGCGCTCTGGGAGCCTTGGGCGTGTCGGCCTTGGGCTCCCTCGCCTTTTGTGGTGGAGCCATCCCGACCCATTTCTCCAACAGGCTGATAAACACCCATCGCATCGACAACGGGGGGCGGTTCTCGGCCGCTTTCTTCTGGGCGGCTTCGTAGACGTCTTTTGGGATCCCTTTGAGCAGGTAGGTCTTGGCGTCGGCGGCTCTAGCCATATGCGTATTATCTCCCGGCTTACTCTTCCACGAAGTTAACGACGTCATCCCACCGATCCGACACGGCCTGTAGCCGTTCGCGGGATCGCTCCTGCTCGGCCTTGCGCTCGTCCATCGCATCGGCGTCGATTAGTTCTTCGATCTCTTCTGAGATCAACCCCGCCAGCACGGACGGCTCCAAGGCGTCAAGCTCCCAGGATTCGTCGCCATGCTCCCGCTGGTAGCCCTCAAAGCGGCTGTCTGTGACTTTGGCCGGGTTCGGGGGAGGGTTGTACTCTTGGATCTGATCCATGTTCAGCGCGAGGCGTTTGATCACAAATACCGGCTTACCGGGGATGTGATGTCGCGAGAACAGCCGGAGGCGATCCTCAATGTCCCGCGTCATGTCGATCCCACTTGGATCGTGATCGCCGAAATGCAGGATGGTGGTCGCCTGACCCTTCTTGGCCCGCTTCACGATCCGCATCGCCGCGCCCCACATCTCCGATTGCGACGTGTAGCCACGGCAGGAGAAGTACGGCACGTCGAGATCAGGGCAGACCGACTCCAAGATGCCGGCGAGCGCATCCTTCTCGATCCAAACTTCCACGCGCATCTTCTGCGTTGACCAGAGATCGACGCGGTACTGTTCGGCGACGGCTTGTACGATGTCGCTCGGATCGTTCCAGTGGGAGAGATCCGCAAGGTTGCGCGTGCGGTCTACGATGGCTTCCCAATCGATCAGGCCGGCGAGTCTCGCATCGTTGACGATCGACGCCAGCCGCATGTATTCCTTCTGCTTGTTGCGGATGATGTCCCGCGCGACGAACTGGTAATACAACTGCCGGAGCGTGAGATCGAATCCTTGATCCTGATACGACTCGATGATCTCGTTCGCTTTGGCGATGATCTCCAGCGTGGCCTTTTGGAAGTTACACGCTTGGTATTTGATCTTCGGCATCGTTTCTCCCTTGTAATGAAAGATCGTCCTCGGCAATTTGTTGGACGAGTACCCGTAAGTGAATCAATCCGCCTTTCGGCGTGCGGATCGCGTTGCGGTGCACGTGCAGGATCCGACCCCGGCTGTAGCGTTCCGTCCAGGATGAACGGAGCAAGGCGATCAGATCCTCCAGGTCGATAGGCTCGGCGCTCATTCGTCCAGTTTCAACGCTTCGGACGGGGAGATAGTAACGCCCTTGAGCCATCCATTGAAGTCGGCTTCCGCAGCGTCGATGATCTTCGTCAGACGCTCGTATTCGGCAATCTCGGACTCGGAGAGTCGCCGGCAGAGATCCCCGGCGTCATGGGTGGATCGCTTGAACTTCGTGCCGTCGTCGGTGACGAACAGGAACGTGTTGTATTCCCGCCCATGCTTGCCTCTGACCCGGCAATGCACGATCCCGCGCCCCTGCGAGTAGGCGGATCCGCCGTAGCTGTATTCCTTCTTCTTGCTGACATTGATCAGCGTGACGGGTACGGCTTTCTCGCCTTCGGCCGCTTTCACGGCTTTCTTTAGATCCTCCAAGAGCTTCATCCGCGTGTCAGCGGTGTACCGCATGTCGTTGAACTCGGCCCAGAACTGGCCGGAGTTATCCACGTGGATGTCAATCTTTTCGGTGAGGATCTGATCGGTTGTGACTTTCATAGTGTGCGCTCCTGCAAAAAAGAATTAATCGGTATCGTCGTCGCCGTCGATCTTGGCGAGTAGGGCGCGAGCTTCGAGCGTGTCTGGCGTGGATCCATCTGGTAATTCGATCTGTTCCACGCGATCCGCGAGGCGTGCAAGGGCGGCACGTAGATCAGGAGCAGCGGCCAATAGGCGAAGGTTTGCCGGATCCGAATCCAAGCCGGTCATTCTGACGAATGCGACATGGATCGGCTTCGGGCCTTGCGCGGTCTGTTGTTCGCTTTCGATCTCGTATTGGTGCTGACGGTACGCCGTGGCTCTCCACGGTCCTTTTGTTGGGTTCATGGTTCCGTCCCTTCAATCTCCGCAAGGAGCGCGCGAGCGCGATCCCCCAAAGCCCGTAACGTCGCCGTCTGTTCAAGGCAATATCCCGCTTCGCGCACGATCAAGCGCAAGGTGTCGAGCAGTTCAGGAGCCTTCGCCATCAGCAAGGCGTTTGCTTTCTTCTCTGCCAAGGATCGATCCTGCCCGTACATCTCAGCGATCAGCGGTTCGTGTGAATCCTCGCATTCGATCATGGGGTTGGTGAATCCCTTGCGCTCCATGACGCAGCCGCTAACGCGCCACGGCGGTTTGGTGTGTGGTGTCATTGATCCCCCTTCAGTTGAAAACAATGCGCCGTCGTGCTTCTGCACGGCTGCACAACTTCGTACGTTTGACCGGCTTGACCTTTGGGATCTGTCCCAATTCGCGCCAGAGTCGATCCTGATTACGCGGTGATCGGCGTGTTCTCAAAACCGCAATCCTGACGGCGCATTGGGCACGCCGATCCCATCCAAGTCGTACTCCGGCCGGTTGGCGTTCCGCTCTTTGTAGCTCGGTGGAATGACTTTCAGGACGTATCCACGCGGATCGCCTTGCGTCTGGATCTTCCAGCCGTCCGGCATCAGTGCGCGCAGCCGGCGCTTAAGCCTCATCTCCTGCACGTCGATACGCGGTACGTCTTGGTGCATCGTCGGATCCCCGGCCGCGCCGTAGTCGCAGCAACAATCCTCGTCCTTGCCGGACTTTGCGCCAGGACACGGTACCCGATCCCGATCGGCGGCTTCGCTCGAACATGACAGTTCCGCGATCCGGTTCAGCGTGGTAGCGCCGGCCAACAGTTTGCGCGCCAGATCCAAGCGCAAACCCTCGGTAGAGATTCGGGCGATAAATTCGTCCCGTTCGCGTGTGTACCCCATTGTTAGATCCTCCAAGATAAGCGTTTAGAGTCTGTGATCGGTTTCACTTGCGCCACACTGGACGCAATAGAGATAGGCCGGGTACTTCCCGGTTCCCGGCTGGAATTTGTGTTCCATCTCCAGCGAGAACATCTCGAAGAATTGATCCGTCGTAAGCGTGATCGTGCCGTACGGCTGATCTTTCCATCGAAGGGTGATGTATCCAGGTGCAGGTATTTCGAGCACTTGCGCGAGTCTGCCGGCCTGAGACAGACCAGCAACAACGGAGTAGGGATCCCCAGCATAGATCGGCGTGTTCTTAGTCATTCGTATAATCCTTTAGCTAATAGACAAGGCGATCAACAGCCCCGCCGACAATTCCAGAATGAACACGAGCCAGTAATCCCATGTCCTCATACTTCCACCAATTGATAGATCTCAGGTGGGATCGGCCAGTGGTGACGCTCGGCGCGGTGCAGGTAGGATCGCAAGGCGTCTTGCATCGCGGTATCCATTCGATCCGACCATTCCCGCGCGTTATCTTTGGCCCATTTCCAGGCGCGCAGCTCTTTGAGTAGACGGGAATGCTTGCGCCCGGTAGCGTCAGGTGCGATCAGGTGGCCTAGTTCATGGAGCGCGACCGCGTACGACACCGGACCCTTGATCGGTGCGATCCGAATGCTCCTATTCCTACCGAATGCGCGGCCGGTCGTTCCCGCCTTCTCCACCACGGCGATCTGGTGTACCGCCGCGAGTGCGTAGACGTGCTCGGATAGGGCGAGCCAGTGATCGCTTCTCATGAGGCGAGCCCTTCGTATTCCGCATCTGTTACCGCCTGATCATCCTCTGCGGATGTAAGGATGGTCTGGTACTCCGCCCATCTGGGGGATCCAATCGACGGGATCCCGCGCTCCATGTCGGCCGTTTGACGTTCGATCCGCCAGAGCGTACGGAGCGCGGATATATCCTTTGCGGTCGGTTTGGTGATGGATTCAGCGTGCGCGCGTAATGCTGGGGATATATCGAGCCTGAGAAAAAACGCGAGATCCCAAGCAATCGCGGTGCGTTTGTAGTGGGCGAACAGTTGCGCGTCCGTCAATTCGGACGTATCGATCGGTCCGTCGTTCTGGGGTTTGCGCGGAACGGTCAAACGGGCAGCTTTAAGGGTTTGGCCGCATGTCGGACAACAGGCGCGAGCCATTACCCGATTACCGCGTGGAAGGGTGAACGCGCGAGCCATTCGGCGCGGGAGCGTACGACATTCCAGGAATGGAACGTACCAACGAATGCGCGCATGAGATCCTGAGCCACGATGTAGGAGCTATTCAGGCCATCCGGATCGCACGGTACGACGGCGGAACGACCCGCGTAGCTCAGTCGCACGGCGTACAGATGGGGGTTGCGGTAGTAGACGGTATCAGCGGGCGAATCCCTGAGCATTTCGGCGGAATAGCCGTTTCCGCTGATGCGCGATCCTGTTGGATAGTAAGTGAGCATTAGGGTTGTACCTCCGGCGTTGCCGCCAGTGTGTGCAGTTGAGCAACGAGCCTTGCCTGACGTTCCGGCGTTCCGGCGTTCACGAATTGGATCAGGTCCAGAACGGCCGATGACGCGCGATCCGTATAGGGTTGGATCGACTGCAACCCAATGCGGAGATCATGCGCTGCGGCGTTCAGGTCGCCGTTGTGGTACTTGATCAGGCTCGAAGCGCGGCGCATGGTGGCCGGTGTGAACTTGCGAGTAGATGCCATTCAGCGGATCTCCAAATAGGCGAGATAGAGCCGTTTGGCAATGGCGCATTCCCCCATATAGGGTTGCTTACCATCGTCCAACAGAACAAATCCATCTAACGCATTGCAATCGTTGCACTTACGCATGTGATCGTAGTGGGCGAAAAAGGCGTCTAAGTGAGCCTGAGACAGAAAGCCTTGCGCCTTGCGCGCGTCATTGAACACGCGGTCATATTCGGACGGTTCGTAAGGTGTCACGGAATGGCCCTACAGAGCTACGTGAACCGTCCTCGGTTCACCTGTTACGCTGAGGTAATCGGCGCGCAGTGCGACTGCCGATCCAATGACAAGGATCGACCATGCGCGCAGCTTGCCGTCTGATTCGGGCGCAAACTTAGCGGCGTGTTTGGCCTCAGTCTGTAGTGACTGGCGGGAATAATCGGTTTGGCGTCCGTTCGCAGTGTTCCGTATGGTCAACATCAGATCCCCCCTAAGCGTAGTAAACGTGGTGAGAGTGAAGGCCTTGCGCCTTGTGCTCTGCGTGGTTGCGGTCATACCGTGTAACTCTTACCTACTTGACTAAAATCGAAGGTAACAAAAAGTGTCACCCCGACTACAGGCTACGGCGAATCAGATACCGCCAGTCAGCATCGCCCGCGCTTGCGACGACAGACGATCCTTCGCGCGCAAGAGAATCTGTCTCACCACGCTATGCGAGTCAGGCGTGGATAGAAGATCGCTATACGCGCGCTCCAAGATAGCGATAGCATCTAGTGTGGCTTCGAGCGAAGAGTGTGTGTTCATGCGGAGTTAACAAGCAAGCGTATTGCCACATAGGATATACACATATATCCCAATGTTCCAGCACGGTAGGCTAGTCCCGCTGTCAGGCTGTTGACGTGCCATTGTGCGACATTCGCGTGACAATACATGGCAAAGCCAGGTCTGTCAGTCACTTAGGCCACCGTCAACCCCACGACGGCGAAAGGCCTACCTCAGTCAAGGATCTGACGTCGAAAGGTAGGCGAAGGCCCGTAGTTGTCTAAGGGCCAAGCGCCGGCATCGCGTCGTAAGCGGGATCCGGTCAGAGCGATCTGTTTTTGGCGGTTTGTAATTCTGTATTTTTATTTTCTTGTAGTTCTACTTTTCTGTTGACTTGTAGGTTTGTAGTTCTGTAGAGTGCGCGATGTGAAGACGGTTCAGGTGAGTGAGGAGACGTGGAAGCGTCTAAAGATGCGGTCGGCGGAGACGGGGCTGACGCTGGCGGTCTTGATTGATAGGGCGACGGCGCAGTATCTGCGGGTGGTGGAATCACTGAAGCCGGAGGGATCCGTCGTGAAAAAAAACGAAGGGGCCGTGCCGGTGCCGGGGGATGAGGATCCGTTACTGGTGCAGACGCCTGCGTTGGCCGGTGCGGAGCAGGTGAAAGCCGCGCGCCGTGGGGCCGCTGGGAAACCGCAGGCGTCTACACGAACAGCGGATCCGCTGCACGGGATTCCAGAAGCTATTGGGACGAGCGAGGACTTCCCGTTGACGAGCCGGTCGGAGTATCTGGGGCAACCCCGCACGTTGTCTCCGGAGATGGACGAAGCGATCCAGCAGATGAACGACGTGACGGCGGAAGTGCTGTCGCGGCCGGTGAAGCCGCCGACTGCGGAGGATCTGAAGCAGCCGATTCGGTCGCCGTTCATCTTGAAGCCAGGAAAACCGAAGGTGGGATCGCAGGAGTGGTTGTCGATGCTCTGTGGGCGGCTCAGGTGCGGGCATGCGCGGCGGATCCACGCGAACGACAAGGGTCGGTGCGATCGGTGCGTCGGGACGTGTCACGAGTTCGTGGAGCCGGAGGATCTGTTCTGATGGGCATCAAGATGAAGGTGATTCGGCGCTACGCCGTCGATGAACGCGCCTTGTATAAGGAAATTGGGCGACGGATGAAGGCCGCACGGAACAAGGCTGGTCTGACGGGCCTCGAAGCGGCGCTGGCACTCGGGATGTCTCGGACAAATCTGGCGAATATCGAAGGCGCGTATCCGACGCGGGTCTTGCTCGATCACATCTACAACGCGGCTGTTCTCTACAACTGCTCGGTGAGGAGCCTGCTACCGTGAGCGATCCTGAACCGCCCAAGTACCGCATTTGGGCGATGCTCTGTCCGTTCCGGAAAACCGGATCGCCGGTCGTCGGGAACATGGGATCCAGCGTGGAGTCGGTGGTGATTTTCAAACTGGAAACTTGGAAGCAGCTCTGTCAGGATGTGCCGCAGTTGCAGACGACGCTGTTTGAGGTGGGATCCTATGAAGACTGATCCGCCGCCGAAGGAGCCGGTGTTCTGATGCCGCTCAAACTCAAAGCCGATCCCCTGCCGCATTTCTACGAACTGTTAACCGCCGCCGAAAATCTCGTCTCGTATGGATCCGACGCGCCTCCGGCAACTATCCGCCGTGAGTTGAAAAAGGCACAAGCGGCGCTCGATGAGATCGATGATATTTACGAGGCTATAGAGGATCGATCCTGATGACCTACACCTACGCGATCCTGCACGTCAGCCGATCCACCTACGAGGAGATCCGAACGAAGCTCGAAGCGGCGGGGTATTCGCAGGCGTTCCACACGCACGAAGGGGAACCTACGGAGGTGATCGACATGCACGGGATCGGATTGAGCGTGGAGCCAACCGTGGATCCGACGAAGATCGACGTGACCGTTGCCGGTGAGGTTGTGCCCGCCGAAGGATTGGTCGCCGCCGTCTCTAATATCCGAGATGCTGTTCAGAACGGACGAATGAGCCTTAAGGATGGACAGCGAGAAGTCGTGCGTCTCGCGCAGTTAAAATGGACTGCTTCGCCGAAGGATCGATCCTAATGCCGCCCTACATCGAATACGCGATCCAGCAACTCACGCCGCTCTGTCCGAGTTGTGGGCTTTACCTCGATTGCACGGTCGCCAAGGGATCCATCATGCCAGTGCCCTACCAGTGCTCGTGTGGGTGGACTGGCTTGGCGGTGTTCTTTCAGCGGCAACGCGATTTTGAAACCAAGCGGCTGTCGGAGTGGATCGGCTGATGCGGATCACCTTTACCGTGACGGCGGAGATCGATTCCGAGTGGTTACTCCGCGAAGCCCTGCGCCGCACGATTCCAAGTGGTCGGATCGAAGGCAAGAAGATCACGGAGTGTCAGTACGCGCTTGGGGATGCGTTGATGCACAAGGACGGAATCGTGGCCGGATCCGTCACCGTGCAGCGAGGAGAATAGATGCCGACGATCATCCGCAAGCGGGGCTGGAGCGTGCGAATCCGCTACGCCAAAAACTCCGGTCGCAAGGGATCCTTTGTAGCCTTCGCCGAAGGCCTTATCGGGAATTGTTGGTTCAAGACGCGCCATGAAGCCCGCGCGTTCTGTCGGCAAGACGTATGGAAAAAGACGCATGCCTTTCCGGTGCGGGCGACGTTAACGCTCAAGGTGGAGGATCGGTAGATGCCGCGCCCGTCTGACTTCATCGCCGCCGCTGCCGCCAAACTGGAAACGGATCTGTTCCCGCATGGGCCGGATTGGCCGAACGGATTTACGGAAGTCGGCCGCTTCAAGGCGGAGATGTTCCTTCAGTCGTTCGATGAGGAATCATTCAACTCTGGATTCAATGCGGCCGTGGAAGCGATCCTTGGAGAGAAAGGGATGAGCAACGTGCATTTCGATCATCCGCAGTTCATCAAGGATCGATCCGAGGCTTACCGGAAAGCGCGGGAAGGCGCAGGCGTATGAGAGGCGACTTCGACGAAGACGAACTGGACGAGGAAGACTTCGACGAAACGGATCCAGTGTGCAGCGACTGCGGCTGCGATCTCTTCACCGAACAACACGCTTGGGATTGCGCGTTTGCCGATGACGACTTCGATGATGAGGACGAAGATCATCTATACGACTGGAGCGAAGATGAAGGCGACTAAACGCTGCAAGGATTGCCCGCGCCTGTTGACCCCTACGGATCTGAAGCAACGCTGCGAGCGGTGCAAGGGCTGTCGCCGGCAGAATCCAGGAAAGCCGAAGGCGGCGTCTCACTTCACGATCAATCCGCAACGAGAAGCTCAGCGCGAGCGATCCAAAGAAAAGAAACCGACTTCGGAATTGACTTCGTGGTGGATGGGGTTGTCAAGGGATCAATTGTCGGCTGAAGCCCAGAGGCGCTCGGATGTCAAGATGGGCAAGCAGCCGATCTCCATGAGTCCAACCGGCGTCACCACGTAAAGGATCCATATGGACCAACTGCTCACAAAAGAACAACTCGCGGAAAGCCTGATCTTTTTTCGTCGGAATCTCACGGAGCGCATTGCGCTGGAATTGGTCAAGAAAGGTCAGATGTCGTTCGATCACATCGCTCAAAACTCTGAGGATCTTGCCAACGCGATCTCGGAACGCTTGGAAGCGAGAGAAACCGGCGTTGTCTCCGGCTACCATCCGAAAGCGAGAAAGTAAATGCCTGACGGATCCTTTGAACGCTGTTTCGCCGACGAACTGCACGTCAAGCGCGTCGTGGTATCGGCGGGTCACCCCTTCATCATCGAGCTGCCGTGGGGAGCGGTTCTCTTCCACGCCAACGAAATCACGCTGGTGTCCACGGTAGATGATCCGCCAGGGATCCGGTTCTGTTCGATCAGGGGCGGTCTTGGGAAACTGTCGTGGAATATCGGGATCAATATCGTGGACATCACGCGCGCCGTGTTGACTTCGCTCACTCGGACGGTGCGGACGGCGACGGATGCCATCACGGGATCGCTGATCGCCGGACCTAATAGCCCGTTGTCGATCCTCGATTTGAAACAAACCGAAGTCGTCTTGATGCAAGGGAAGCAGGACGAGCAGTTTCCGGCGAAGGCTGGCGGAGAGTTTACGCTCCATCTCGCGGATCCGTTGTTCATCGGATCGGACGCCGACAAGGCGATGAATCGGGTCATTCTCCTAAACAGCCGATCCCCAGAAATCACAGGCGGCGGCGGATCGGTGTCGATTCCTCCGCCGTCCAGCGGCGCACTCACGCACGATATTTGGTCCCCAGACGGCTACTCCGTGACCCAGATGAATGATGGGTTTGTAGATGCGGGCGGGATCAGGCGTCCAGGTAACTTCGTCACGTACGGACTGGCGCGTGCGTGGGACAAGAGCCGCTACATGGCGACTTTCAGTTCCGACACGGGAACGATCCCGAACGATCAGCGGAAGTGGGAAGGAGCGCCGGAATGACCGAACAGGCTTCATGCGGCTGGGACTATGCTGGACTTCTCCAGCATTACAAAGACGCTGAAGCAGAAGTGGTCCGTCTCCGTTCCGTTCTTTCTCCTCTCGAAGAAGGACTGCGAGCGTGGCAACCCATTGAGACGGCACCGGAAGGCCGCAAGGTGCTCGTCACGTGGGTGAACTCGCACGGGAAGCGTAGAACCGCGATGGCGTCGTATTGGCCGGCAGGCACGCTGGAAATGTCCGATGACGTGCCTGACTGGCAAGTCACCGAGCACGGCACAAACCTCGATCCGGGCTGGTGGGAAGAATCAGAAGGTAACGACGACGCGATGTTTCGGTTGGTCGAAAAGATGACCCACTGGATGCCCTTACCGTCTCCCCCTGACGCTGCCCTCCTCCTGATCCGATCACCACAAGACGAAGAGAAAACGCCGACCGTGCTATCCTCTGCAACGGATCCAAAGGAATAGAGATGCACGGCGATTGGGACGATCACGGAGAGATCCCGTTTACGGCGCTCTGTAATGCCGCGACGGTTGTTGAAGAAATGCAGCGCGTGGTTGACTACGTTGCCAAAACGGACGGTCAAGAAATCCATCTATCAACGGTCCAGAAATGGATCAATGATTTGAGAACCGCCCTTGGATTAGAGACAGTGAAGGAGTAAACGTGGGTAACAAAAGCGAAATAACGGGCGGCGGCGCGAAACCACCAGCCGATGCGCCGGTTGAAAGCGCGCAACCGATCCAACCAGAAACAATTGCGTTTCAACAGGATCGGGCACGGCAGAACGAGCGGGAACTGAAGCCGTTTGCGCCGCCGCAGCGCAAGGTCGCCGTTGTCGGAACTGGCGTGACCGCCGCCGCGCTGGTCGCTGCCAACGCGCAGGCGACGAAACCGGATCCAACCCAAGCCTTAATTGACGACGTGTTCGGCACGGAACCAACGAAGGCTGTCTCCGACGTGACCGCCCCACGCGAGCAGGCCCCACGGGATCTGTCGGTCCTTCCCGGTCAGGGTCAGCCCGTTCCGGCGCTGGATCCGATGCAAGGCGACATCGATCAGTTGTCAGACGTGCTGCCGGAACTCACCGCCGAAGACCGCGCACGAATGCCGGCCGCGTCGAATACGGATTCGCCGGCCAAGGGCCTGTTGCCGGATCTGACCCCACCGAAGGGCGACAAGTTCGACGGGATCTCCCGTGGGGGGTTTTCGGATCTGAACGACGCGCAGTACTTCCCGCTTCAAGGGGATGAAGCCGCCGAACTGGCGTACGCGCTGGCGGATACCTTGGTGGCTCAGATCCGCAACGATCTCCGGTTCTCAATGGCGCTGGTCTACCCGCGCATTCGGATGACGTTGCAGTTGATCGTGGAAGGGCACGCGGAAGACGACAACGCCGGGTTTGTGATCCAGAAGATCAAGGCTCCGAAGGACGGCGAGAAGGGCGGGACACCGCTGGAGATCGCCAAACTGAAGGCGGATCAGGTCTGCTTCATCATTCAAGCGGTGCGGCAGGAGTTTACGCCGGACGGAGAAAGCGATCAGCCTCCGGATGCGCTCCGCGACGAACTCGGGTTGGGCAAGCCTCGGAAGCAGTTGATCGAAACGAACGGACGGCAAGCGTTTGTCGATGTCGTCTCGCCAGGATCCGACATGGCGGCGCTCACGCGATGACGCGCACCGAGGAACGTGAAGCGGAGATGAACGTCATTTCCGAACTGGACGAAACGGATCCAGTGAAACCGCTCCTGCTCGTCTGTCCGAAGTGCGGAGAAACCGAACCGCATACGCGCGTGAGAAGCGGTGGACCTTGGTTGCTGATTTGTTGGGGCTGTTCATTCGCGCGAGAGGAGTAAGCCATGCTCCGCAGAGACTTTTTCGGGCGACTCGTCGGCGCGGCCGTCGCTGGTAGTGTCGGAACGGACGAGCGACCAACGAATCCAACACCGCCTGTCGCCGCCGACATTCAGTGGAAGTGCGCCAATTGCCAGCACGAGCACTCAACGCCGAGTGGCGTCTGGCCCTCGGTGAAATTCAACCTGCGGTGTACCGCGTGCGGGCGTGTTCAGCATTACGCACTCTACCTGAGAGGGTTCGATCCCAACCCGACGTACTATCCGGGAGAGACGGGCCAATTCGCGTTTGCGACTCCATCTAGCGGTACGTCTTCTATGCCGCAGACTCCGCTCCGCGCACCAGAGCCCCAAGAGTTGATCACGGAGCGACGAAAACGAGAGATCCGGGATCGTTTGAAGCGACCGAGGCGCGTGTTTCCGCTACCATGAAACGCAGAGGGTTTCTCGGGCGTCTTCTCGGACTCGCTGCCGCTCCACTGCTGGCGAACGTAGAGTTTGTCAACCGGACCCCGCAGGGAATGATCCCCGATCAATCCCCGCTGGTGCTTGGAGCGAACGGCACGATGTATCGGTATGTGCACGCCTTGACGCCGCTGAAGAAAGGCGATGCGATCTTCTGGGACGGTAAGATTATCGGCGTGGCGACGTGCGACATTGATCGATCCAACTACGGTTGGGCGCAACTGAACCACATGCCGTTGAAAGACGTGTAACGAGCTTCGCACGGCCACCAGTACCCGCAGATGATCTCCGCGTGATGGGCTGTCGGAGGCGGGGAAGCGAGTCGGAGGCCCACGGCGGGATGCAGTGGATCGCCGCCAGACCTGAGTAGTGGTGGTCAATCGGTGACGGGGAGGCTGACGGTTCACGGAGGTTGGGCCGTCAGCCGTTTTAAGGGATCCAAAATATGCCGTGGTGGGGCTGGCTGATCATCGTCGCGCCGCTCTTTTTGATCGGAGTTGTCGCGCTCGGGAGTTTCATTCTCTGGCTGGACAGCTTCGCCAAACGTGTGGATGCGACCAAAACAGATCCCTTGGACATCATCCGTTGACTCCGTGCTAATCTTTCCGGCTGAAGGAGTGACATTATGAGCGAAGCAGAAGCGAGAGAACGGAACACGAGCACCGGCTACTCTAACGAAAAGACGGCCGCAGCAACGGAACAGGCCGCAGGTTTGACGCCGGATCCATTGCCGCCTGCCGCCGCCGAGGTTCCTGCCGGTGATGTGCCGGTCGCATCCGACGCGCCGATCGAGGACACCGGTTCGGGTCGGAAGCGCAAGTAGGATCCGACGTGCCCCTTCGGTCAGGTTCGTCAAAGGCGGTTATCAGCAGCAATATTGCGGAGATGGTTCGCGCGGGACATCCGCAAGATCAAGCGATAGCCGCCTCGTACCGTAAGGCCGGTAAGGGTCGGAAGTCCAAGCGATCCCCGAAACGATCTCCACGGAGATAAGGCGATGTGCGATATGGCCTCACCGTCGAAACCCTCCAAGTCCGAGATGGACTATCGCGCAGAGGATGACTTCCGGACTCTCGAACGATCTGAGGAAGTGCGCGCTGACAAGGCACGGCACGGACGGGCGCTGGCCCACGGTCGCAAGCGCGTGGCGGCGATGGCCCGCGTCATGGGGAAGGGTCGCACGGCCAAGCGATCCTCTGGACGCGCATGACGCCAGTCACCCCAACAACCGGCGTCGGCAGTCCAGTCGTCTATGCGGAAGATCAGCCGGAATACATCCCGCTTCCAGCGCGCAAGACCGACGATGGGCGGGTCATAACTGAGTGGAGCCTGACGGAAGAGGAACGCCTCCGGATCGCGCACGGCGAGAACATCCGTCTCACGCTCCTGACGTTCAATCAGCCTCTTCAGCCGGTCCTGATCGAAGTTACCGCCGAAGAGGACTGACAGCATGGATTGTTTTCCGGAGCCATTTTGCCGGTGCTGTACATGCCAAGGGATCCATTGCTTTATGGATCATCCGGGCCATAATCACCGAATAAGTTCTGACTTCCGACTCGGACCTCTACCCGAACGTGATTGGCGAATCCTCGCTGAACGACTTGTAATGGAGTTGAACATGCACGACGCATTCGGACGTGAACTCAAGGTTGGCGACACGGTGATGATGCCGTTCAAGGTGAAGCAGATCCACTCGTCGGAGGAGTACTGCAACTGCGACATCGAATCCATCGCCACGATGCCGGGAAACGAATCGCACACATCACTGAGCGCAGTCAACACGCAGCAAGTGATCCGCGCCAACGAAGGCGACGAAACCGCCTTTCAGGTGGAACTGAAGTCGTCGCCCCCCGGCGTGCGCCTGCGCGAAGCCGTCAAGGTCTAGGCCAACCGAGTGTGGAAGGCGGTCAAGAGATCCGTACAGGCTCCGATGCGCCTTCTTGGCATCCTCAATCAGATTCGGATCCTGCTCGAAGAACAGAACGATCTCTTGCGGGAGATCCATCTGGCGACACGCGGGACACCAGCTCTGACGGCGAAGCGGCGTCCAGTGGATCCAACGCTCCCATTTCGGAAGCGGACGGCAAGCGACGTGTGGATCCGTCCCCCGTTGACGGAAGAGGCCGTGGCGGCACAGGAAAAGTCCGTCAGAGAAAGCGCCGCATCAAGCGTGGCGGGCTCAGACGGCCAGATGTCAGCCCCAAGCATGGGCGACCCCGAACCAACTTCGGACGATGGGATGAACTCCACCGGAGAACGATCCTCCGCAGCTACAGGAAGCGAGCCGCGTTGAAGCGCAAACGTGAATCCGCAGCGGCGCGGAAAGCGGTGGCGGATCTGGATGTGACGCTGCCCGATCCGCCCGCCTTGGGGATCGCCGACGAGACGCCGTTTCCGATCAACAGCCCCAAGGAACGGGCTCGCCGCACGCTGTCTCGGAAGTACAAGGATCGCTTGCTCCCGCAGATGCCGGACATCAACCCCTTGGAGTTCACGATTCGCTATCTTCCAGGGGGGAAGGCGCGGTTTGTGGAGTACGTGAAGCTCGCCTTCCAAAACGGCGATCCCATCGCTCGGGCGTGGTGGCTGGTGTACTGCGAGTTGCACCCCTCAGAACAGAAGCACGTCAACTTCGGGGACATCTGCGCGGCGGCGGGCGTCAAAGTGTCCGCGCTTCTCGCCGCTGTCGTCGGTCATGCCGTCGAAGCCTCCAAAGATGCGGGTAACTTGATCGCCGCCACGTTCCATCCAGCCGTGATCGCGGCGATGGGGAAGTCTGGGTTGCGGCTGGATTCGGAACAGGGCGCGGAGGATCGCAAACTCTTCTTGCAGGGGCAACAGTTCCTCCCGGTGCCCAAGGGCGCATCGATCCACTTGCACGCGAATGCGAGTGCCAGTTCCCAAGCCGCAGCGGCGAGTTCAGCGGAACCCTCGGTCCCGAAGTTCGCCGCCGATATTGCGTCGTTGGCGGATTCGCGGGCGCAAGTGCAGAAGCAGATCGCGGAAGCGGCTCCGGATCTGGACGTGATCGATGTGCCGGCCGACGTGGAAGAAGCGGTCTGAATGCGCCTCGTTGATCTGGAGCCGTCATTTAGACGACATGAAGAACGCCGAGAAGGATCCAAGCTCCAGCGTTACGACATTCGAGTTCCGACAATAGCGGAAGCACAATCTGTCGAATTTCTCTGTCCAGCGTGTTTTACCAAGAATGGTGGGAACGTAGGTACTCACCTAGTAATTGTCACATTCCGAGATCGTGGCGTCCCTGATCATCTTGGATCCCAATCTAAAAATGGTGGTCCGTCACGATGGTCAGTATCAGGAGACTCATTTGAGAACCTGACGTTACAGCCCTCCATTGACATCACTCCAGGTTGTTCATGGCACGGGTTCATTACGAATGGTCAGGTCAAGTAGGTGTACGCCTCCGAAATCAGTCAACGGATGATCGAGGCGGTCGCCCTCAAGATCAACACCGACGCCAGAGCCAAAGGCAAGCCGGAATGGATCCCTGAATACCATTCGCAGGCGCAGATCGATCACGCGATAACCCACCTAGACGGACTCTACGACCACGAGCAGAAGCGATTGCGGCGTCCGTTGACGCAGGACGAATCTGACTTCATCCAAAACGAGCGCAGGATCTGCGCGTTGGACTTCCGAAATTATTGGGTGCCCCGGTACGCGTGGCTGATCAATTGGGACCGGCAACCGGCGCATTTCGTCCCCAACGTGGCGCAGAACATCATCTTCGATCTCTGGGCTGAGGATGAGCGTGCCGGGAATGCGATCTGGAACCAAAATCTCAAGGCACGTCGTTTGGGTGTCTCAACCGCAGCGGAGTTGAACATCACGCACAGTTTCCAGTTCCAAATGGACGCCAACTGCGTCGTCGCGTCGGCGGATCCATCGAAGACGTTGGAAATGGCGGGCATGATCAAGTTCTGCTTGGATCAGCAGCCGTGGTGGCTGTTGCCGCAGGGCGAGCCGAAGATCAAGTCCGGCATCCCGGTCGAGTACCCAGATATTCGTTCTCGTCTCACGTTTCAGGCCGGCAACCAGTTCACCGGAGTCGCGCAGGGATCCACGCCGAACCGGGTCCACCTCTCAGAGCTGTGCCTGTGGCCGAACGCCGAAGAACTCGTGGACATGGGATTGCTCCCGGCGATCCTCGACACACCCAACGTCTTCGGCATGTTGGAATCGACGGCGCAGGGTCCAGGTTGGTGGAAAAACAAGTGGGAGCAGACGAAACGCGATTGGGCGAGAGGCACCGGCCGCATTCGTCCGATCTTCCTCCCGTGGTTTTGCGGGCAGGACATCTATCCGACCCCGGCGACCATTCGGAAAAATCCGATCCCATCGCATTGGATCCCAGACGATCGCACAATCGCGCACGCGGAGCGCGCACGGCAGTACGTCCTGACAAACCCACTGCTTTTTGAACATCTCGCCCACGGCAACAAAGACTGGAAGATGCCGAAAGAGCAGATGTGGTGGTGGGAGCGCGGCTATCAAACGGCGAAGGAAGAAAAATCGCTCAATGTTTTCCTCGCGCAGTATTGCAGTGATGACTTCGAGGCGTTCCAGCTTTCCAATATCCCGATCATCGACACGGAAATCCTGCTCGGCTATCAGGAGCGCACGCGGAATCCGCTCGGGGCCTACACGATCATCGGGCCTGACATTCCGCCCGCGTTGATCACGCCGCGTCGATTCTGGGATCACTCCAAGCCGCCGATCACGATCAAGACGCGGGATGTCGTGCCGAAGTTGGATGCGAAGTACCAACTGATCCCCCTATTGTTCACCGGCTATGCGGACTTCGATTGGGATCTGAAACTCCTGATTTGGGAGTGGCCGGAAGCTGGACATTCCTACGGGATCGGCGTGGATACCTCGGAAGGCATCGGGCAGGATCGGGCGGTGATTCAGGCGATGCGAGAATCAACCCCGCAGCGCGGTCCCGGTCAGGTCGCAGAGTGGGCATCGGCGTACGTGACGGCGTTTCAGTTATGGCCCCTCGTGATGGCCGTAGGCTGTCTCTATTCGACGTTCAAGGCGTCCGCAGGCCGAAGGGTCCAATGTCGGCTGGCGATTGAAGCATGGGCGAACGGTGCGGCGTGTCAGTACGAGCTTCAGAAGCGCGGCTGGAGCAATTTCCATCCGTGGAAGTCGTACGACAACCGGAAGCAACGGAAGGACGGCGAAGTCAACAAACTCGGCGTCTACACCAACGTCACCTTCCGCGCGCAGATGTTTGACATGCTGTTGACTAACCTCTCAGAAGAAGCGATTGATCTGCCGTCGCCGTATCTGATCCAGGAATTAACGACGTTGGAGCGCGCAGCGGATCGGAAAAAGCCCCAAGCCGCCCCAGACGCCTACGATGATCGGGTGATGGCGATAGGCTTCCCGCTGTTCAGTCTCCACATGGGCAAGGCTCCGCATCGACAATTTGCACGGCAGCGGGTCCAATACGTCCCCGGAGGGGATCCCGAAGTGAAGCCGAACTACGCGATCTTTCAAGCGGATCCCGCGCAGAGTTCGGACGTGCCGTCGCCAAGCCTCATGCTGGTACAGCGTGTCGGCGGCTTGCGGGGTCAGGTAGAGTTGGCACGGGCGTTAAATCCACGAATGCCTCGTGGTTTTCAATAGGAGACGACAATGGCTAAGCGGTCCAAGGAACAGAGCGCAGCGATCATCACCGTCCGGCGCGCAAACGAAATGACCAAGCGCGGCCGGAAGTACATCGCCGACTGGCTCCGGCATCACGCTGACATGCTGGAGGAACACGGCAAGGAATACAGCAGCCGGTTCACTGGCCGATACATTTATCGGTAGATCGGCGTAAGATAAACCGCATTTCCAGAAAGGATCTGACATGGCCCCATCTCTCGGCCGCATCGTTCACTACACCATCTCCGCCACCGACGCGCAGGAAATCTCCAGACGCCGCTTGGCTGGCGGAGGCATCGCTGGTCCGATCCACCACGGAAATCCAGTCGCGGAAGGTGACGTGTTCCCAATGGTGATCACGAAGGTCTGGGGGGATCCGCCGAACGACACCACGGCCGTCAACGGACAGGTGATGCTGGACGGCAATGATCTCCATTGGGTGACATCGGTCTGCGTCGGATCCGGCCCACGAACCTTTGCGTGGCCGCAGAAGGTCTGATGGAACCCAACTACGGCGAACTGGAGCGAGGCTATAAGGAAGCCGTGCGAGGAACGGGTCATCCTGCCATCGTGGCGTGCAACGGGAAAGTCTTGAACGCCGAACTCAAGACCGACAAGTACGACGAGCGGCTGATGTACCTCATCTCCAAAAACGGTATTCAGGCGATTACGCCGGAAGAACTCTGATGCCGCTTATTGATGTCGAGTGCGAAGCAGGGCACGTTCTCGAAGTGTATCGGCACAACTCTGATTGGCCGAATACGCCGCCGTGTTCGATCTGCGAGAAACCGACGCAACAGATCCACCGACCGTCCTACATGAAGTCAGGATCGGTTGACCCAGTGGTCGTCTACCAAGCCGCCGATGGGACGTTCCGGTTCCCCCCTGACACCGAGACGAGTTCGACGGCCATGTACGACTCGCAGGGATTCACGCGCATTGAACTTCGCGGCTGGACCGACGTACGACGTTTTGAGAAGCACTTCAACGAAGCGGAGATGTCGCAGGTTCGGCGGCGGGTTGAACGTCAGCAGGAAGCCTTTGAGCGCGGGGAGTCGGAACGGCGATCAGAGATCCGGCGCGGTTTGGAACAGGGGTTTCAGATCCCAGAGCAAGACGAGAAAGGCCGTCCCACGGGTCGGATGAAGACGGTGCGGTTGACGCCTCGCGGTCGCGCGATTATGGAAGCGGCCATGAAGAACAACGACAACAAAGGTGGGCCGACAGTCAAGCCGACAAATTTCTACTCCGAAGCCTACAGCTTCAACGCGAGCAATCGAGACGCGGACAGCCGAGGACGGAACCGATGACAGCCTTGGCCGCGCAGCAGGAAATCGTCGTCAACAAAGGCACGGAACTGCTCCACGCCATTGATGCGATCCTGAAAGCGCGAGCCCTTCCACCGCTGACTGAAGCCGAGATCTATAACTTCCGTCCGATCTGGGAAGAGTGGGGCAGCGAACTTGTGAAGTTGTACCGCTTTCCGCGCAAGCAACTCCGCGCCGCAGGATTGGAATAGTTAGATGGCATCGAGCTACGAGATCCCAGCCTTCGGACTTCCCGCAGATCGGCTATTGGGCTGGTTTTTGGACGCCGAATCCGAGGGCAGGGCGTGGCTGAGCGCGCAGAAGCCGACGCAGGAATGGGCGAAGGTGCTCGAAGTGCTCGGGCCGCTCTACGGCGGCGGTGGAAACACCGTCGTCAATCAGAGCAACGTCGGGTTCAACCTCGTCAGATACGATTACAGCCAAATTCGCGCCACGCTCTCCAATTTCAAACACGCGGGCGAGATCGTTCCCACTGAAGACGACGCGCAGGAGCACTTCGATCGCGCGCACCTGTTGACGAATCTGGATCGGCATTGGGAGCGGGTGACGTTCTCCAACCTCGTGATCCGAGACGTACTCGGGTACGCGCTTGCGACGGGCACCGGATACTTCTACCAGGATTGGGACAAGTCACGGTGGGGCGCTGGACGCGGTGACATTCGTCTGCGGGCCATTGATCCCAACGACGTGACGTTCGTGCAGATGCCACGGACTCACGATATTCAGCAAGCCTACGTGGTGCTGATTCGAGAAACCCTCCCGCTGCAACTGGCGAAGCGCATGTACGCGTGGAATCCCTCGTTTGCGAACGCCTTAGTCGCAGACGGCGACAGCATGAGCCTTATCCAGAAGGGGCTTGATCGGGTTCAGGGATTCATCAGCGCAGCCCTTCGCACGTCCGGAACAGGACCGGGCCGAAAAGGCAATGACTCGGCTCCCACGGTGAACATCTGGCAAGCCTACACGCTCGACGGATCCGTGAATCCGCACGCGGAGCCGGTCAAGATGGGCGCGATGGGTACGAACTGGAGCTATACGGTGCCGGCCCTCGGGGATCCGATCCCGCAAGGCATCATCAACCCGGCAACCGGCGCGCAATGGACCCTGCCGGCGACTCCTGAAGATTGCATGATGTTCCCACTCCGTCGATTAACGGTCTTCTCGCGCACGGGGATCGCCTACGACGGCTCAAGTCCGTGGTGGCACGGCGCTACGCCACTCTCGCGTCTTCGGTTCAACGATCGCCCGTGGGAAGCTCTCGGATCCTCGCAGATGGGCGATGCCGTCACGATGCAGGACGGGGTTGTCACGCTGATGCGGAGCATTGAAGATTCAGCGGCGGCGAGACTGGATCCTCCGGCCATCTTCGATGATGCGCGCGTCGATCGAGCATGGGCTGAAGCGTTCAACCCTCGCAAGGCTGGCGTTCGTGCGGCGGCGGATCTCTCGCAGGGAGCGCCGATCGAATACCCGTTCCCACCGACCTACTACGACGTGCCGCAGTGGATCGGCGGCGAAGGCGGATTCATTCGTCAGCAAGAAGAACGGATCGAAAAGATCACGTCCGTCCAGGATCTGATCGCCGTCGCCAAAGCGCGTCAGATCCCAAGTTCAGACACGCTTGAAAAGTTGATGGAGATGGCCGGCCCCATTGTGCAAGACATGGTAGGGGCGCTCGTCAAGCCATTGACTGAAATCGGCGAGTGGCGGAAGTCGATGTACTTCCAGTTCTACACCCGCCAGCGCATGATTCGGATCGCGGACCCTGATGCGGCCGAGATGTTGAAGGCCGTTAAGTACGTGCCTGAGAAACTGGTACCGTACACCACTGGAGACACGCCGGAAGCGCGATCGGCGAAGGCGCGTGCGTACTTGGACGACTACAGGTACGAAGTCTCGGAGTCCGGAATTTCCGAGTTGGCACGGATGAGTCAAACCCTGCTCTATGTCCAACTGAAAAAGATCGGCTTCCCGCTGTCGAATTACACGCTCGCCAAGATCGCCAGAGTGCCGAACTACGGCCCACCCCCGAAGGGCACAAATACCGAATTTGAACGGTGGTTGGCAGAGCAGCGCATGACGATGGAACTTCAGGTGGAACTCGCCCAACAGATGCAGGCCGCGACAGGTGGTACTCAGGCGGCTCCGGACCTTGGTGGCGGTCCCGAAGGCCGACCCGGCTCATTCCAGAAGCCGCCCCAGATCCAGTCGAAGGACGGCGGGGCTCGGAGCACGATTACCACGTCATGACCCTGACGTTCACTCCGCATTATTACGATGTGACTGTCTTCACCGTTGAGCGGTGGGAGATGGACGCCGCCGATTACAAGGAGTGGTCGTTCCGCGCTCGTTTAAGGTCGGCTGGATTATCAAAGCATCAGGTACGCCGGTATATGCAACGGATCCGAAGCGAACGGATTCTCAAGGCGACCGGGATCTCCGATGCGATTGACACGCTGAACGACATCCTCAACAGGGCGCTCACGGCATGACGATCAAGGAACAGATCGACGTTGCCAAGCAGCAAGAATTGCTGACGGTTGAGCAGTTTGCCCTGTTGACGCAGCTTCACGAAAAGACGATCTATCGGATGCTCAAAGACGGTACCTTGGCCGTTGTGCGGATCGGGCGAGCAGTCCGAATCCCTCGCGCGGCCATTCGCGTAGCCCGTCCGATCCCAGTCGAATAGTTTTCCGCGCCAATCAATCCCAATCAATCGCTGTACCACGCGCATTGCGGTGTGACCTACTCTGGCCGCACTCTCTTGCCCATGCGGAAATCCAAGAGCAACAGTCCAGGCGTGAATGTCGCCACCACGGGTAAGACCTCGGTGGCTTCGACCATGAAGCCCGTCTTCGGACGGGGCAAGGGTCGGAAAGCCTCACGTTCCAAGGGTCGGTAAATGCCGGCTCCGCTGGCGTCGGCGGCTTCGCCCTCATCCGCCATCGGGACTCTCCTGAGCGGGGGACAGGGCCAAGGGGCTGACGAGGTTCGGGCGCAACTCGAATCCTTAGCGGGGCAGATTCGGGATCTCGGTACGCAGGTAGACGCGATTGCCGCCGACTTCCCGAACGCGGCGCAGGAAGTGTCGCAGATCAAGGCGTTGCTGAAACAAGTGATTGTGAAAGTGGCGCAACAGGCTCCGACGACGACGGCCAGCGGATCGGCCGTTCCCACCGGAGCTTCAATGGGTCCGAATCCTCAGTAGGAACGCATGACCTCAACCCGTAACTGTCTGAGCATCTCTGGACCCCACGCCGATCAGCGTGGGAAGGATGATCAGGCTCTCAACCTGGACCCCACGGCGATCACCGTGGGAAGGGCATAGGGGCACAGACAATGGCATTCGCACTGAAAGAGTTCCTCAAGGATCTGGGCGCGACACCGGAAGAGGAAGCGATCCTCGAAAAAGCTCTCGGGACGCCGGAACGACTCACCCTCCTCGAAAAGAACCAACTCCGCCAATCCGACTACTCCAAGATGGCCGATGGCCTGAAAGCGGAGCAGAAGAAGCTCACCGATGCGTCGGCGAAGTTGGACGCGGAAGCCGCCGAATGGGCGTCTCTCTCGGCCTCCGAGAAGGAAGCGGCGACGAAACTCCGCGACTCCCTGAACGCCACCGAACAGAAGGTGCTGGCCCTCACGCAGCGGGTGACAAAAATTGCCACCGATGCCGGGTTGGATCCGCAGAAGGCCCTCGAAGGGATCGATCAGACCCCGCCGAAGAAAGAGGAACTCAAGGTGGATCCGATCGACACCTCGAAGTTCGTCGGCGTGGAGCAATTCGGCACGATGTCCGAGTACATGTTCAACCTTTCGCTGGAACTTCCGATGATCGCCGCCGAACATCTGGAACTCACCGGCAAGCGGCTGGACACGCGGGCGCTCCGGCAAGAGATCCAGAAACGCGCAGGCGTCAAGGGCGCGAACCTCGATCCACGGGCCATCTGGGAAGAGACGAACGACATCCCCAAGATCCGCGAAACGAAGACCCAAGAAGCGCGGGCGCTGGAAATCACGCAGGCCGAAGCACGCGGCGCAGAGCGCGCCCGCAGTGAAGCGGCGTTGCCGATCCCGCCGTCTGGTGGTCAGCGGTCAGCCGTGCTTCGCGGTGTCGGCGGCGAAGAACACAAGTCCAAGTTGCAACGGCCCGCCGCCGAGACAGGGATTCGTACAGCAGCGCAAGCGTTGGCAACCGGCAAGTATCGTGAGACGGCTGGCGCGGCGAAGTAGTGCGCCACTCGGTCTTATCTCTCGAAGCGGTCAATAGTTAAGGAGAACGACAGTGGATCCAGCCGTCGCTGAACTCAACAGCGTGACCCTCTTCGAGATCTTCCCTCGGGTGGTGACAGATAACTTCTTTCTCGCAACTCCGAAGTTGGCGTACTTCCGTGATCACTGCCTCGTGCCGTTCACGGGCGGGCTGTTCATGCAGTCGCCGATTCGGTATGCGCCGATGATCGGCGGCTTCTACGCGCCGGGATCGAACTTCAACCTGACGAAGCGGCAGACGCTGACGGCGTTGCAGTTCAACGCGCGGTATGTCTACGTCTCGATTCCGGAATACCTCGAAGAAATCAACGTCATCAACAAGGGCGAGCTTGCGGTGGCTCAGGTGCTCGATGCCGACATGCAGAACGGCGTGGACACGCTGAATGCGATTGTCGCCGTGGCCTCGCAGCAGTCCGGTCAGGGCACGCGCTCGCTGGCGATCAACGGTGACGCCGAGATCCTGAACAACGGTGTGGATCCGTCGTGGGACGGCACGATCTACACGACCTACGGTGGTCTGACGCGCAACGGCGCGATCGGATCGGCCATCAACTCGGTCCCGCAGTGGTGCGGTGACGCGGCCGGCAACCCCGGCATTCCGTCGTATCCACTCCTCGAACTCGGCTACCAGGATGCGTGCCGTGGCAACAAGGAGCCGAACCTTGGCGTCGGCAACAAGGGCGTCATCGCGCAGATCAAGAGCCAGATGGTCGTGCAGCAGCGGTTCCAGCAGGAGCGGGATCCGGTGTGGGGCGTGACTGGATTCCGGTTCAATAACGCGATGATTCTGAAGGACGACTACTTCCCGTCGTCACGCTACGGCGGGACGGATCCGGTGCTCGGATCGTGGGCGACCGGAACAATCGCCATCGGCGCATCGCCGTCCACGCAGTCAGGGCTTCCGGCGAATACGACCGTCACGGTCGGCGGCGTGTTCTGCTTCTACAACACGTTCGATTACCTGTTCAGGATCTCGGATTCCGAACAGTACGGCGGCGGCTTCAGCGGCTTCGTGCCGACGCAGTTGAATACGCGCGTCGTCGGCCAGTTGAAGATGATGTGCAACGTGCAGAACCTGTCGCCGTGGAGCAGCAAGCAGTTCTACGGGATCCAAGAGTCATAGGCCGTTCCTGAACTGATCGAGGAGCACAGTCATGTATTCGTCCGACATCATTCGCATCAACGGCCCGATCAATCAGGTCAACGATTCCGTCGTCGCCGGGACGCCGGTGGGATCCGGCACGGCGGGGCTCTCTTCGACGCAGGGCCAGCTCGGGAAACAGATTTGGTTGGATCCATCGCAGATCATCTTCAACACGTCGGTGGGCACGCTCTACGGCGGCGGGTATCGCTACGTGCGGTATCGGTCGGCGGATACCCCGGCTCCAGTCGTCGGCCAGATCGCGTTCTGGGATACGACGGTGACGAGTTGGCAGACGGCGTTCCAGATCACCCGTGAAGAGGATCTGTCGTCGGTGGACAACGCGATCCTGATCGCCGGGATCTTCATCTCGATCCCCACGGCGGGGAACTACTGCTTCATCCAGGACGCCGGGTTGGTGCCGGTGAAGTTCCGCACCACGCTGACCTCCGCTGGAGCCATCGGATCGCGCGTCTACGCGGCGGGCGCTGGAGATGGGGCTGACGAAGGGTTGGCCGACGTGCTCAACACGGCGGATCCAGCCGAGTTCGGCGATGTGAGTCTGATGCAGGCGCGGTATCTCGGGATCGCCGCAGCGGTGGCTCCGACCGCGTTGACGCTCTCGCCCGTGACGCTGGGCTTCCACAATCTGATTGGATGAGTCGTACGCATCTTTGAGGAGATCGAACATCATGCGCTTCTGGTCACGACTCATCATGCTCACGGGGCTGGCGCTCTGTGCCGCCCTCCCCGCGTTCGCGCAGGGGTACAGCAACACCAACCCCTACGTGTATTGGGTGCCTCCGGGCGCGTGCAATCGAGCGGTGTCCGGCACGCCAACAGGGACGCAGGGGCTGACGGTTTCCGGGGCCTCGAATACGCCGGTTGTGCAGAATCAGACCTCGGCTGGGGCCAGCACCTTTACGTTCATTTGCAACATCACGCCGCCGAACACGATCATCACGACCGGCAACGGGATCGTGATCACGGATGCGGTGTTCATGTATGCGCCGACCACGGCGGGCCTCGGCACGCAGTCGGCCGTGCTCGCCTCTGGCACCTTGAACTCCAGCATCGTGTTCAGTTACATCGCCTATCCGACGCCGGCCTCGGGAGAATCGGCTTCGACGGTGACACCTGTTCGGGCGGATTCTGGGACGATGACGATTACCCCCACGGCGGCGACGTTCAATGTCAATACCTTGACGGCGGGATCGTTCTATTCGGTGCGGTTCACGCCGGCTACGGGGACGTTGGCGTTTAAGACGGATTTGCGGCAACTGCTCCTGACCGTGACGCTGGTCGGCGATGCGGCGGCGAACGTCGTGAACTCACCGGGCGTGCTCGTTCACTTCCGTGGGCAGTAGAGGGATCCGATGAGTAATGTGCTCGCAGACTACCCGGATTCTTTCGGCGGTCATCGTGGAACCGTTTTCGCCCACACGGGGCCAGTCCTGTATGCGGCGCTGACGCGGGATCCCGTAGCCGGTGGCGACACCGTGAATGCGGTCGAAGCCGGGATCAAGTACTTCGATGCCGTGATTCCGGTGGGGTTCTCGGACAGCGGCCTCTATTCGGTCGTGGGCGTAGCTCCGGACGGCAATCCCTCCACGAACAAACAGGCCGCGCACGCAACCTCGTGGAAACTGAAGTGGACGGTGGTTTCTACGGGTGTGGAAGCCGGAGCCATTGATCTGAGCGGCGAGACGGTGCGACTGTTCGCCGTAGGTCGCTACTAATTCCTCATCGCCACCGGGGGCAGATGCCGCACGGCGGCAGGAGACGCATCCGGTGGCACTCCTCGACATGATCGGTGAATTGAGCGGGACGCTTCCCGGCCTCAGTTCGATCCTCGCTCGAAAATACGTTTTGCGGGCATGGGCCGACATTCAGCGGGAACGGCGCTGGAGTTTCCTCATGGTCGATGGGGCGATTGTCTGCCCTGCCATGATCACGTCGGGGACCATTTCCATCGTCCAGTACGCTTCGACGGTGACGTTGGACGCCACGGCGTCTGCGGCGCTCACGCCCTACATTGCCGGAACGCCCCTCCTGACCCAGATGCAGATCCGCTTCGGGGGATCGAACACGCTGACGGCTGGGCAGATTTACCGGATCATGGCGGTGGATGCGACGGTGCCAGCGGCGCTCGTCCTGACGTTGGATCGGATAGTGATCGAACCGACGAACACGGTTTCGACCTACCAGTGCTACCGCTGCTACGTGACGCCGCCGCAGAGCAACTTCAAGGCGTGGGAACAGATCGTCGATATGACCTACGGGTTCAAGTTGAAGTTGAACTGGACCTCAGGGAACTTCGACGTTGCGGATCCGCAGCGTACCTCGCAGGGAGATGCCTATTACTGCGGGTTCTTTCGCGCGGCAGGGCCGTACGGGAACAGCAATACGGCGGATCCGAACGTGGAGCAAGGATCGCCGATTTACGAGTTGTGGCCGGCTCCCACGTCCGGGAGAAGTTTCTACGCGCGGTTCATGCAGCAGGGATGGGATCTGTCGTCGCCGCAGTCGGCGCAACCGTCGATCATTGACGACGATCTGATCCTGAATCGGGCGTACGGGTGGTACGCGTATAGCTTCGCGCAAGCTAACACGGCCAACTTTCCGACTATGAAGGGCGTCAACTGGCAGGCGTTGATCCAGACGGCACGCGCGCAGTATGCGGAAGCGTTGACGAGAACCAAGAAGACCGATGACGGCATGGCGCTTCAGACGGTGTTCTCGCGTGGGCACGGATTGAGAGGCGGAACTGGCATGGGCGTTCCGTTCCCAGTAGACGCAAACTACATCAGTTCCCATCTTTTGAATTTTTGATGCGTTGGATTGATTCGTACCGAAGGAGATTCGCAATGGCGTACAAGTCACGGGTGAACGGGCTGAAGCTCGATACGTCCACGAAGGCCGCAGGCGGATCGGTGGATCTGATGACGAACATGGGGAACCTTGGGGCGACGGTGAACAAGTTGAAGCCGTCGAACAACCCGGGTCCACAAACCGCTCCATCGGCGCAAGCCGCTGAACAGCCGCAGGCCAAGCCGTCGAAAACTACTCCGGTCGTTGTTCCGAAAGGATAGGATCGCCGTGGCGAGTGAGACTCGTTCTTCTAAGCGGTGTTGTGATGGCCTTGTCAAAGGGCCATCCTCGCCAGAGTCGTCGGGCAAGAGTCTGCGGATGAATCCCAGTCGATTCTGCCCATTCGACCAAGCACAGCGTTCGCCCTTGATAGGTATAACGGCTGTTGTCACGACGGTTGCGCGCCTGCTGATGCGTCGTGGCCCATCGGCAGTTGCCGGGCTCGTAGTTTCCGTTGTTGTCAATCCGATCAATGGTGTGCTTCGGTGGCCGTGGACCCATATCAGCCAAGAAGTCAAGGAACGACCGTCTCCATCTGTCGCAAACCTTGATTCCTCTGCCACCGTACAGGTGATAGTCGGTATTGCCATCGGCATCGCTACAGCGGTAGCACATGTCGATCCATGCTGTGTATTCAGGCGTTCCGTACATCCCGTGGCGCGTGTATTTGGCGGCTTTCTTATATCGGCGCATAGGTAATGCCATACACTAGCCCGACCCTCGCGGACGCGCAAGTGGCGCTGGCCTCCCGGCTGAACGATCCAGGGTTCATTCACTGGCTCCCGGCCGAGATCACTGGCTATATTTCCGAGTCGATGCGGTTCTGGAACGCCACAACTCAGTTCTGGCGGGATCAGGAGTCGTTCTCGACCGTCATGGGACAGTCGTTCTACGACCTGGCGACGGTCCTACCGACGCTTCGACCGCAGACGGTGACGAATTGGGATCTGGTGGCCGACATCGAATATGCGCTCTTGGAGCCTGCGGCTCCGGGGGGGACGTGGACCGGGAGCGAACAATTCACGCTCGCGCAGATCAACTCCGCGATCCAACGGCGACGGGATCAATTCCTTCGAGACACCGGCTGCATTCTGAGCCATGCGGTGACGACGTACGGCGCTCCGCCTGCCGATGGCCGGATCGATCTGTCGGTGTCGGTCCTGATCGTGCGGCGGGTCGCATGGAAGCCGGCCGCGACTCAATTACTCACGCCGGTTCTGCGAACGGATGAATGGGCGGCGAACGCCTTCAGTCCCGCATGGCCGCAATCGACCGATCCGCCTTCGGCGTACTCCACATCAGCGACTCCGCCGATCACCTTGCAGTTGATCCCGCCGACAAGCCTCAGCGGGGATTTGGATCTGGTGTCGGTCAACAGTGGCGCGGCGCTGGATCCGACCGTCGAAACGGTCTTGGGCATTCCTGACGATCTCGCGTGGGTGATCAAGTTCGGAGCTTTAGCTGATCTCCTCGGACAGGATGCGCTCGCACTGGATCCCGCACGGCAGGCCTATTGCGAATCGCGCTATCAGCAAGGCGTCCAGATCGCCAAGAAACAAGCGGTGGTCCTCGCCGGTCGGATCGACGGGGTGGTGGCACCAATCAACGCGCTCGCTGATGCCGACAGTTACAGCCCGCTCTGGCAGTTGGTCCCTGGAGAACCTGAATCACTCGTCATTGCCGGTCAGAACCTGATCGCCACATGGCCTCGGGCTGGTGGGGGAAGTCCGTTCACGATCCTCTTGGATGTGGTGCGGAACGCGCCGGTTCCGTCTCTGGCTGGAGACGTGCTGGACTTCGGGCAGGATGTCTACGACTCGATCCTTGACTACAGCCAGCATCTCGCGCTCTTTAAGAACGGCCCCACGGATCTCCAGTTGTCGATGTCGCTCTACCAACGGGCCGCAGCCGCCGCAGGGATTGTCGTAGACGTGCAGCAAGCCTCCCAGCCGTCCCGTAGGCCCTTGCTCCGACAGACACAACAGGACCGTCAGGCCGTCCCAGAAGAACTCTCAGCGGTCACGGTGGAGTAGATGCCGGACTATTCCCGCCTCCCTGCGCGATTCTTCTATCGAGGGGTCTGCCTGCTCCCTGAAGACGCCCAACCCGATGGAAAATCGCCGTTCGCCTCTAATGTCCGGTCCTATCAAGAAGGAACTATTGGCACGAGATGGGGGCTGACGAAGGAATCCACTGGAGCCTTGGGCGGGGCGGTGCATTCGCTCTTTCGGTTGAATGACACGTCGGTCTACGGCGGGACCAATTACCGCTTTGCCGGCGTCGGCGCTTCGCTCTACTCAGGCCCAACTGTTCCAGGGGCCTACACGCTGGAGATCAACGGGTTCTCCGGCAATCCCTTGACGGCGGTTTCGACCTCTCCCGCCAATACCCCGCGTTCGTATCTCTACATCGGGGATTCAACCCAGATGCGGAAGATCAACAGCGGGTTGAACGATTACTCGATTGGTATTCCGACTCCGATCACGCCGCCGACTGCGGCCTTGGGTGAAGTCCAGACGACATATTTGGAATCGGTGAATGCGGGCGCGTGGGTCAGTTACGGGGATGTGACCCCGGTTGGAGCCGTCCCGATCATCAGCCGCGTCAATACAACGGTCACGTACCTGCTCTACGACAGCGGCACGACAGGAATGGCCTCGATCGCCTTGGATGACATGGCGGGAATCGTTGCGGGCCTGACGGTCACGCTGGCGACGGAAAGCGTGATCATTCAGGAAGTCAATCCGCCTGTCTCAAGTACGACGATCGGCCGGATCCTCTACGACGTAGGGGCGACGGGCCTCTGTACCATCCAACCGGCAGGCAGTTTTTCAGTCGGGCAGATCGAAGCACCGTTACCGGATGAGATCCGACGCCGGTACGAGGATCTGAATCAACCCGTGCCTCCGAGAGTCACGGTGTCTCGGACGGTCGATTTCCCGGTCAATAGCCTTGTGCTTCTGAACAGCTCGGAAGCGGTCCGGATCCTCTCCGTGGCGATTGGGCCGGACGGTCGGCAGTCGTTCCGCTGCTCTACGGCTGGCACCTTTGCGGCTGGACAGAACATTGACGGGATCGCCTCATTCCGGGCGTACCTCCAAACCACGCGATCTGCCGGTGACGCCGCCACGGACGATGCCGTGGAGAACACGCTCACGCCGCCCACAGACACCGATCCGGTCGTGGGGGGTATCCAAGCGGCTATGACCGGCGTGGAACGCAATTGGGGCCTTGTAGGCGACCAAGCGGTCCAGCCAGAGGACATCATCCGGTTCGGGTTCAAGGCGAGTGCCTTGTCCTACGTGCAGTCTGTCCGGCTGATCTTGGACGTGAACAAGCCGGGTGGGCAGACCTTTCTGGAGAATTACTACTTCTACGAATGGCGGGCGAACGATCTCCTGAGTGCGATCCAGGCGACGGAAGGGGCACCCACCGGTACGATGGCCGATGCTCAGGCGGGAGCGGTCACGCAGGGCCAAACCGACTCGCTCTACGGGGATCAGTATGGGCAACAGCCGGTCCTGACGACGGATTCTCCCGCGCCTCCGGGATCGCCGGTCAGCCACAAACTCTCGCCGCCGACGTACGAAGTGGACAGCGAAGGGCGGCTCACGAAAGAAGTGCCCTACGCGGACAGTTTCGTGACGGCTGGAGCGACACCATCTAGGCAGATTTCCCTTGGGGATAACCAATGGATCCCCCTGCAATGTCGCGTGGCGGATCTGACGCGGGTTGGGACGGATGCGACTCGGACGTTGAGCAACATCGGCTTTGCGGCGATCTCCGTCCAAGTGCTCGGGACAACCGATCCGATCACGCTGGATTATGCGGATTGCTACCTGACGGGCGGTTATGGGCCTGACGTGGGGATGACGCTTCCGCCTTACGTCTATCGGTATCGCTTCCGTTCAACCGTCACGGGCGAACGAAGCAATCCCTCTCCATCCATGCGGGCCGGTGTCCATCCCCATCGGGGCCTCGTCACGGTGACACCGGGAGAGATTTCGGCCGCAGGGCAAACCGACGTGATCGATTGGTTCCGGTTCGGGGGAGCCCTTGCCCGCTGGCAGTACGCCGGGACGCAAGCGAACACGAATGGGATCTCGTTTGACGACGCGACATCCGATAGCGAGATCGACGGCGGGGAAACGCTCCGCACGGATCTGTTCCAACCGTGGCCGACGTTCGATGTCCCGCGATCAGGGGTGGCGGAACTCGCCGGTACCTCGCTACAGCGCGTCTCCGGCGACAACTTCAATACCGGATGGGGCGCGGACTCCACGATCATCGTCAACGGTGTAGCGACGGCGCTCTATCGTCAGCCCACGTCTGTGAGTCGCTTGGAAGTGATCGACAACTGCGGAGAAGGAGCGACGATTATCTGGTCGATGCCGTCCCCTCGGTTACTGGCGCAGCCGTTGCCGGCGCTCTGGGGTGGACCGATTGGGAATGCGTGGTTCAACTTCGCGTGCGGAGATCCGTCCGATCCGTCCCTGCTCCATTGGACGCATGGGAACGATCCGGATGCAACCGCCTATGTGAACACGCTCGTCGTCACGTCCAGCAGCGAACCGTTGATGAACGGGTTTTTCTTCGACGGGCAACCCTACGTCTTTTCCTCGGATCGACTCCTGCGGATCGTGCCGACCTTTGGATCCATCAGTGCCTTCCGATGCGATGAAACCCCCTGCACGAAAGGTCTTTGGGCCAAGTGGGCGTTTGCGCTGGCTCCAGAAGGGGTCTACTTCGTCGGAAAGGACGGGATCTATCTGACGGCCGCAGGCAGTGATGCGGTGTCAATCACCGATCCGGATCTAAGTCCGATCTTCCCGCAGGACGGCGGAGCCTCGCAGTCGATTCGCGGGATCAATCCACCAGACTTCTCGCAGCCGAACAAGATGCGGCTGACGTACGTCGATAGCGGGTTGTACTTCGATTACGTCGATACGACCGGGGCCTACCACACGCTGTTCTATGAACCCGCCTATAAACGATGGACACTGGATACCTACGCTTCAGGGATCACGGCGCGTCTCTATGAGCCGGGTCAAGGGGCCTACGCCAATGTCGTCGGATGCCTGAACGGGAATATCTATCAAGCAGATGCCACCAAGTTTACTGACGATGGGACGGCGATCAATTGGGCGCTGTCTCCGCCGTGGGCGAATGGCGGGGATCTCCGATCCGACAAGCAATGGGGCGATGCGGTCATTGATGCGGTCGCTGGAGATGGCTTTACGGTGACGCCGGTCAGCGCGAACGGATCGGTTGTCTCAACGGCCACGGTGATCGGCGCGAGTGCCGTCCGAACGACAACGATCATCGAGATCGCGGACGGGGAAGGGGTTTGGGCGCGGAACTTTGGACTCCAATTGACCGGCGTCCAAACGACCGCTCGGCCGATCCTCTACCTCTGGGAGCCGTCCTATCTCTCCAAGCAAGTTTCGGTGGCGCTGCGGGCGACGGATTGGGAAAATCTCGGGTATGTTGGCGCGAAATTCGTTCAAGGTGTCGTCATTCGAGCGAACACCTACAACGTCGCCAAGTCGGTTGAAGTGCAGTACGAAGGCGGGCACGTCGGGACAACCCTCTCGCTTGTTCACGACGGAGAAGTGCAGTACGCCTATCCGATCCAGCCGGGAACGTGGACGCCGTTTGTGGCTGAACTCGTCAGGATCATCGGAGCTGACAGCAACCCGTGGAACCTGCTCGATTGGCGATGGGTCTGGGAACCGGCTCCTGAAGCGGCGACCCAATGGCAGACCCAAGAGACGACGTTCGATCTGCCGGGATACCTCACGGTGCGGGATGCACTGATCGCCTATCAGGCCGACTGCCCGGTGATCCTGACGGTGTGGCATGACAACGACTCCGAAGATTACGTCTTGCCGACCACGAACAGCCTGTACTCTCGCTACTACCAGAATCTTGTCGCGGCGAAGGGCAAGTGGGTTCGGTTCAGGCTTACGTCTGGATCGCCATTCCGCGTGTTCGCCCGTGATTGTTCGGTTAGGGTTCAGGGCTGGGGTTTGCCGAACGGGTATGTGGTCGCTCAGCCCTTCGGCGGCGTTTCGAGGCAGGTTGGAGCTTTGATTTAGGAGAACTATGACACTCGTCATTCCGAACGCCCAAGAAGTGACCAACCTCAGTGCGTGGATCAATGAACACGCGCCGTGGACGTTGAAGCTCTTCGGAAATAACGCGACTCCGGCTGTCGGATCTGTCGCCGGGGACTTCAACGAAGTCTCTGGGGCTGGATATGCGTCCAAGAGTCTCGCGGCGGCATCGTGGACGATCACGGCCGGCGTCCCCACGATTGCGGTCTACGCCGCCCAAGCGTGGGTGTTCACCGGGGCCTTGGATGCGCCAGGGACCGTCTACGGATACTTCATCGTGGATTCCTTGGGCTTGTTGGTCTGCGCGGAACGCTTGGCGGCTCCGCCCTACACGCCGTTGGTCAACGGGGATGCGGCCGTAGTCGTTCCGCAAGTCGCCGCGCAGCAGATCGCGTAAAGACCGATGGCGATTACTTGGACGCTTGAAACGACACCTTCGGCCGGCACACAAGGCTGGCTCGACGTGATCTGGGTGTCCAAACTCGGGTTGTACGTGGCGGCTGGCGGCGGGAATCCGAACAAGGTGATGACCTCGCCGGACAGCATCAACTGGACGGCGCAGCCGATTGCGAACGTCCGAAACATTCGCAGTCTCGCGTGGAACGGGTCTGTCACAACCCCCGTGATTGTCGGTCTGTCAGGATCCGCAAGCAACCAGTGCGTCTTTACCTCGCCAGATGCGATCAACTGGACCCTGCAACCGGCAACGCCGTATGGGGCGGCGCGTGCGATGTTCGCCGTCGCCTATGGCAATGGGATCTTTGTGGCGGTCGGCAATCGGCAGATCATGTACTCCGTGAACGATGGTGTCACATGGACCGCCTCCGCTGCCCTTCCGGATGCGCTCGCGCAACTCTCCTGCGTGACCTTCGACGGAGGGCAATTTGTCGCCCTAGCGAATAATTCCGTAGACATCAACATCATGTCCTCGCCGGATGGGATCACATGGACGGGGCATCACGGGTTTGAAGTTCTGTATAAACGCGCGTGGAAGTCCATCGCCGTCGATGATTCCGGGCAGTTCGCGGCGGTCTGTACCGGAGGCACACTAACGCAGCAAGTGATGACCTGCTCGGGGAACTTGGACAATGCGTGGGTGTTTGAAACCACGCCGCAGGATCCCAACAACGGCCTGCAATGGAACAGCATTCGGCACGGGCTGGATCCGCTCAAATGGATTGCGGTTGGGCGACTAGTCAACACGCCGCGCACGACCGGCTACCTCGTGATGACCTCCAGCGGGGATGGGACGTGGACGCCTGAAGTGTCCCCCGTGGACACCGAGAACGTACATTGGGAGGGCGTCTGTTACTCCGCTGACTTGGTGCAGTACGTCACAGCCGGATTCAGAGAACTTGACCATACGACGGAGGCATTGGGCGGGATCGCCAGCACCAACAACGTCGAGATCGACGGCTCCGGTGGAGTGGTTCTCAACCGAGGCACCAACGACAACGGGGGAACGAACGTCTCTCCGGCCGGAACCATTGTGGGGTACGGCGGGTTGGTACTGAATCGCGGGACTGACGACAACGGGATGGCGGTCGTACACGCCTTCGTCGCTTCCGGGGGCCTCGTCTTGAATCGTGGAACTACGGATACTGGGATTGGGACAGGACCGTCGATCACTGGAGATGGGGGCTTGATCCTGAATCGCGGCACGGATGACAACGGGCTGGAGACGGTTCAATGCCGGGACGATTGGGGGCCGGCCGATCCAGGGCAATTGCCGTACGCGCCGCTCAATGTGACAGAGGCTCCGCCAGCCACAACCGAATGCAGTGACGATTGGGGTCCATCGGCTCCCGGCGCATTACCCTACGTTCCGCTTCAATGAGACGCATGATGACACGACGCTGGAAATGGATCGGTGTAGCGGTTCTAGGGTTTGCGGTTCTCGCCAGTCCGCTTGGCGGGCAGACCGTGAACACGCAAATAGCCATCGCCGTGAATGCGTTGATTACCGGGGTGACGCCGTACACCCGCCTGCGGATCACGGCGAGTGACTACATTAATTGGGGCACCGGCTCCGATGCGACCGGGTACGGACTTCGTGACAATGGCGGGAATATCCAAGTCAAAAACAGCGGCGGGACGTGGGCAACGATCACCGGATCTGGCGGGAATCCGATCGATGCGAGTTACTGGACGCGCGTCTCGGAAACGTCGCTGACAAATGAAACGGCGATGTCGTCACTGGCGACGGCGTTGATCCTGAACACGACGACAACCGGCGTTCCAGTCGCCTACGCGGGCACGTCCTGCACGAATCAGTTTGTCCGAAGCCTGAGCCTTGTCGGCGCGGCGACGTGCGCGACGGTAGCGTTGGCGACAGATACCTCAGGGACGCTGACGGTGGCACGTGGAGGGACTGGCCTCACGGCTGGTACGTCAGGTGGGATCCTCGCCTATACGGCCGCAGGGACACTCGCCAGTTCGGCGGCGCTCACGGATAACATCCTCATCGTCGGTGGCGGGGCTGGCGTCGTTCCGAACAGCCTTGCGGCAGGATTAGGCACGACGACGCAACTCCTCCACGGGAATGCCGGAGGGGAACCGACATGGGCCGCAGCAAGTTTGACCGCCGATGTCTCAGGGATCCTCCCCACAGCCAACGGAGGAACAGGAATCGCCTACTTCACGGCCGCAGGCCCAACCGTCGCACGGGTCTATACCTTCCCAGATGCGGCGACGACGATTCTGACAACGAATGCCGCCGTGACGGCCGCGCAAGGCGGCACCGGACAAACCTCGTACACCATCGGGGATCTGCTCTACGCTTCAGGCGCAACGGCCCTGAGCAAACTGGCCGACATCGCCACAGGCAATGCGTTGCTCTCAGGCGGGATCGGTGTGGCTCCGGCATGGGGAAAGATCGGTCTGACCACGCATGTGTCCGGAACACTGCCGATTGCGAACGGAGGAACTGGACTGACGAGTTATACGACCGGGGATCTGCTCTACGCCGTCAACGGGACGACGCTCGGAGGTCGCGCAGCGGTCGCGACTGGGCAAGTCCTGATCTCGCAAGGCGCGGCGACTGCTCCGGCCTATTCAGCGGATCCCACGGTCACGTCCATCCAAGCACCTACGGTCAAACTGACGACGGTGGTGACGTTCTCTGGAACTGCTCCAACGATCAGTTCAGGGTTTGGTACCGGTCCAAGCGTGGCCGGAACGGCAGCGGCGTTTCGGATCAATGTCGGGACAGGCGGCATCGCCACATCAGGCGTCATTGGATTACCAGCGGCTGGCACCGGATGGGTCTGCAATGTCGTCAACTTGACGGCCGCAGCGGCGAATCGTGCAGACATTCGGACGATCCAGACGGGATCGACTGGGACGACGGTGACGCTTCAGAACCAAACCATCTCCAGTGGCGCAGCGGCGGCATGGGGATCCGCCGACAGCATCGCCGGAAGTTGCGCGGCCTTCTAGGGCAGCCGGGGTATACTCTCAGGCCAAGGAGAGACGACAAACTATGTGGACACGCTTCAAGGCCTTCGCGCCTCTTGTACAAGGCTTCCTCGGGATGGCCCTAGCGGGTTTCATCTGGTTGATAGCGATCCATATCTATATAGATCACAAGGCGCTCCACGAAGTCATTGGGTTCCTGAATGCGAACGCCGCCAAGATCGGGGCACTCCCGGCACCAGGGAAGTAAATGCCCGTTGAACTCCTGACGACGTTCGGGAAGACGCCCTACGAAGTCACGGAGAACCTGAAGCGGCTCTCGGCGGCGATTAGATCGGTGGAAGTGAAGGTGGGAGCGTTGACGCAAATGCAGGGCGTGGCTGACATACGGGCGGAACTTCAGCGACTCTCGGCACGGGTGGATACGCTGGCGCGGCAAGTTCAGGTGCTGCAAGAGGCACCGTAGGAGAGCGGGATGAAAGTTCTCGGATTGGTTCGATCGAACGATGGCACGCAGTACACGGACGCCATCGCCCAGAATGCCAGCGAGAACGAAAATCTCGCCCTGCCGACGACGATGCAGGCGGTGGCGAACCCCCTGCGCGTGACGGCGTTATCGATCATCAGTGTGCAGAACTTGTCATGGGAACTGTGGCTGTTCGGATCGAGCGCCTTCCAGAACACCGATTTTGGTGTCGATCAGTTCCTCGGGATGTGGGGGTTCAATGCGGCGGATGCGCGGCGGGTCAACTCCGGAACCTACGCGCAGTACTACTACTACATCGACGGGTTGAACATTCCCTACGTCGATCGCAGTGCGACCGCTTCTGTTGTCCCGGCGCTGCACACGATGTTGATCAACCGATCCGTCGCAGCCAAAATCGCTGGAGCGATGGGAAACATCGTCGTCCAAGCCACTATCGAACTGGAACGGCCGTAGGAGCACATGATGCGAAGCGGAGTCAAAGGGCTCGTCATCGGGATCATTCTGGCGACGGCGTTGTCCGTCTCAGGACAGGGACCAAGTCCAGCCCAAATCCAAGCGGCGTTCCGTCAGGCTGGCTTGAGCGGGCCGGGGATCTACACCGATTCGCAAGTACCGACGTGGGACAGCGCCTCCGGCATGTTCCTTCCAGGCAACGGCGGTGGCGGTGGCGGGGCTCCCTCCGATGCGGAGTACTGGGTTGGTGCAGCCAACGGATCCCTGAGTGCGGAACGCAATCTCGGGGCACTCGGAACCGCGTTGGTCATCAACACCGCAGGCGTCCCGTCAGCTTTCACATCGCAGACCTGTACGAACCAAGTCATCACGGCGTTATCCGCAGTCGGCACGGCAACCTGTACGACGGTGGCGCTTGGCACGTACACGAGCGGCAACTACACGGCCTCTGTGGCTGGCACGACGGATCGGATCTCTATAGCCGGCGCGGTTGGGGTTGGTCAAGCGGCTGTGGCCGACATCGCCTCTACTTACATTGGTCAGACGTCTCTGACGACGCTGGGGACCATCGCTACGGGGGTCTGGAACGCCACGACGATTGCGTTCGGCAACGGCGGAACCGGACTGACGACGGCGGCTGACGATACGACGCTGATCAGTTCAGGGTCCGCATGGGTCGCTACCGCCGTGACGAATTGCACGGACACGGGCGGCAACCATCTCAACTACACCGCGTCCACGAACAGTTTCTCCTGCGGGACGACGGGCGGTGCAGCGACGTTCACCGACAACCTGACGTTCACGACCGGCAATGCGCTGATCGAGCAGAACACGTCGGATGGATCCGACACGAGATCGATCACGATCAATGCAGGCGGTGGTGCCGGAGATTCGTCACGCGGCGGAGCGATTGTCTCCTACGGAAACGAAAACGGCACCATTCCAGGCGGTATTGGGATCTATCCAGGCAACGTCTCCGGATCCGCGTTTAAGGTGCTGACATCTGACGGAATGACGGCTGCAATCAATCTTCTTGGATCAACCGGAGTAGCCACGTTCTCGGCCGTTCCGGTCTTCTCTTCTGGGCTTGGTGCGCCGAGTTTCACCACGCCCTCGATCGGCGCAGCCACCGGCACATCGTTAGTGCTGTCATCGACAGTGCAAAGCACGGCGTATATTGGGGGAAGTGGAACCAATACCTATTTTAGAGCGAGCACGGCTGACGGGTCAGATAATTCCCTCCAGGGAATTGTTGGGGGAGGATTGAACGGCACCACGCGGGGTGCGGAAGTCTACGCCTACGGGAACGAAGCCGCGAATCCCGGTTTTATCCTGCTGAACATCGGGAACGTCACTGGTTCTTTTTTGCGGATTGTTGATGGAGCAGGAAATGCAGCTCTCACGGTCGCCGGGGCTGACGGCGCGATCGTGTCGAACGCTATTTACAGCGCGACTGATGGCAGTGCTGCAAATGTCTATATCGACGCCACCGGCAAACTCAAACGATCAACATCCTCGGCGCGATACAAGACGAACATCACTCCGATGGACGGTTGGCAGTGGTTGCTCGATGTCACGCCCATCACCTTTAATTCAAAGGATTCCTCGAACACGCGCACCTATGGTGGACTACTCGCGGAGGACGTGGCTGAACACGGCCCCAAAGGGCTCGACGGCCTGCCTTTGTATGCGGGGCTAGATGCTCAAGGCCGGCCCGATGATGTCGCCTATTCGCAGCTCGCCGCCCCCATCATCAAGGCGATTCAGGAACTCAACGAACGTATCGTCGCGCTGGAGGCACGGTAATGCGAAAACTAATTCAAATAGCCATCATGACTGGCCTGATGTTGGGCGCGATAGGGATCGGGTTTCACCTTGAGCCGTTCATTTATGGGCAGGAAGTCATCACCCTCTCCGAGCCGATTGTCGCCACGCCATCCGCGACCGTCATGCGCGTGGCACGGGTGGAGTTCAACGTCCTGCTCGGAACGTTTCAGGTAACGGTGCTACCGTGGACCGCAGGCGCGTTTGTGGTGACGGCTCCACAGTTGAACGTGACCTACAATTCGAGCACCACGCCGACAGGGGCCTCTTTGATTGTCTCGTTGAACAAGCAAAACCTGTCAACGATCAGTCTTGAGAAACGTATCTTGAACCAGTTGGTCGCCAGCGGATTCATTACCGGGGCGGTCAGCGGCACGGTCCCGTAACATGGACTGGAAGAAGATTCTCGCCGGAGTCAAGAGGTAAGCCATGCCGAACTGGAAAGGTGGCGGAACAGGCGCAGCGACAGGCGCAGCAACAGGGGCCTTGTGGGGCAGTGTTGTTCCAGGACTTGGTACGTTGGCTGGCGCTGGTATCGGCGGATTGTCAGGGTTCCTCTCGAATATCTTTTCTCCAAGCGGAGGGGGCGACAAACCGAATACCGCAGATACGAGCGCCATCGATCCGATCCTGAAAAGCCTGCAAGAGAAAAGCACAGCCGCAGGTAAGCAGTCGGATCAGTTGTCCGGCATGAGTTCCGAAGCCTTGGCTCCGGTACTGGACTACTTCAAAAAGATCCTCGGGAACGATCCGAGTGCGATGCTGTCGGCGACGGCTCCGCAGCGCGGGCGGGTGATCGATCAGTACGACACCGCACGGAAGTCGATTGCGAACTTCGCTCCGAGGGGGGGGGGATCATCGGAAGCACTGGCGAACAGTTACGTCACCGAAGGGCAGGATCTGTCGGCGTTGACCTCCACGGCGCGCAATGAAGCTGTCGGCCAGTCGGCGCAGTTGGGGACGCAGTTGAAAGCCTTGGGGCTGTCGGCGGATCAATTGGCGTCGGCGGATCTGAACACGATCATCAACGCCATCCTGAATCAACAGAACCTTGAAGGCAATCTGGAGATCGCCAAGAGCGGGCAGAACAAGCAATTGGCGGCGGGGTTGGCTGAAGGGTTGGGGACGCTGCTCGGGTTGTACCTGACTCGTGGATCTGGCGCGAAGGCACCCACCATGCCTTCAGGGCCTACGGTGTCGCACTGATGTCTAACCAACTGAGCATTCATTCACTGGCGGCTGAGAGGGTCGAACAGATCAAGGAAGAGTTAAAGATTCTCCGTTGGTCGATTGCACATCGAAGAATGTATGGGACTACAGCCGAAAGCACGCTCGAAGAGATCGTGGACATCGTGCAAGTGCGATTGACCGACATCCTCGGCGATGGTCACGACAATGGCTGAAGGACTCGCTCTCGGATCGGGGCTCGCGCGTGGCTTCGCTAATGTCCTACTGTCCAAGAGACAAAAGGATCAGGAAGAGGCGATCCGACAAGAAACACTCCAGAACCAAGTGCGGTTGTCAGGGCTTAGTCGTGCGCTTGACGACGGAGCCGATCCCAACGTCGCACTCCCTATCTTTTTTCCGGATCTGCACTTCGGCGCGAAGCCAGATAAGGGTCAGCCGAACCACAACGAGATTCTGGCTGGCGTGCTGAATGCGGCACGTCCGACGCTTCAGGCTCCGACAGCAGGCGCGCAAGGATCTGATGTCAAGCGAGACGTAGCGGCCACGTCCGAAGGCGTCTTGCCATCGAGCACGGCTGTCTCTCCGGCCACGCCTGCCCCACAAGCGTCTACTGGGGCGCTTGGGATCCCATTCCTGACTCCGGAACAACGAACCGCACGGGAAGTGAGTCACGCTCAGGCCATCGCCCGTGGAACGGCCGTAGTGGACGAGGAGACGGCTGCTCGTCAACGGAAGGCGCGTGAAGACTTAGCGGATCGACTGAAGATGACGCCCGCCGAAAAGGTGCGGTACGTGGCGACCGGCCAAATGGCAACAGAACGGGCTGTGGTGCCCCACGCGCTCGGAAAAGCGGTCGCAGGGTCAGACATCAACCCTGCCGACGCCGTGGACGCCTCGGGCCGTCCAGTTGACCTTACATCGTCTCCCTACTGGCAGCAGTTCCAAGACAACACCGGCAAGGTTTATGTGATGCCAACTGCGGCTCCGGCTGGCACGACACGTCGGTTGACCGGGCAGGCCGGAGAAGTCGTCAATGAAGCGTTGCTAAGTCAAGGGATTCTTCCCACGGAAGCAACAGACGAACAGTATCGAGCGGCGGTCCCTGTAGCGGCGAAGATCCTAGGCGACAAACGGGACTTGGACGAAGCGAACCGGCAAAGCCTTCTGGATATGCGGAGGTACATGTTGGGGTCCGACATCGGCGGCGGATCTGGCGGTACCGGCGGTACGCCTCAACCGACTGGCGGCGCGCAGGTTGATCCGTTGCAGGGATTGTCTCCGGCCGATAAGACCGAAGTTGAACAACTAGCCAACTACACGCGGCCGTTGTCGCTCCGGCAATTGAACTCACCGCGCCTCAACAAGTTGATGGCGTACGTTCAGAAGATCAATCCGGATTGGGACGCCACGCGCTATCAGGAGCGCCAACGCGCCCGCATCGCATGGACGACCGGCAAGCCATCTGAGAATGTTAAGTCGCTGAACACCGTCGCCCAGCATTTGAGCACGCTCGCCGACAAGGCGATGGCGTTGAAGAATGCGGACACGAAACTCTGGAACTCGTTGGCGAATACGACACTGGATCAATCGGGCGATCCTCGGGTCCAAGGTTTCCTCACGGCCGTGCAGCCGGTCGCCAGCGAACTCACGAATCTATTCAGGGGCGGCGTCGGAGCGGAAGCCGATATTCAAGCATGGGCGCAACGGTTAAACAAAGCCAACTCGCCCGCGCAATTCAATGAAGTGCTCTCAACGCTTGCGGACATCGTAGGTTCAAGGGAAACCGCGCTGGAACAGCAGTGGCAATCAGCAGGGATTAATGAACCGCTTCCTGGTAAGTCGGCCAAGGTGGATACGATTCTCGCCAAACTCCGCGTCTTGGGCAAAATGGGCGGCGGAGCCAAGCCACCCGGAACGGTGTCCGTCACGTTGAACGGCAAGACCTACAGCGGTACGCAAACGCAGATCGATCAATTTAAGCGTCTCCATCCTGACGCCAAGTAAGATGCCGCCGCAGACATCGACTGTCGATCAGGATGCCCAACGGCTCGGCCTGACGGTCGGAGCGCCAACGATCAATCCTGACGAGACAGCCGAACGCCTTGGCCTCACGGTTGAGGATCCGGCGTCAGCCCTCAGCAAAGCCAGTAGCATTGGTCCGGTTCCGATGTCGGCCAAGGTCGCTGAACAATTCCCACTTGTCGGCGGAGCCGTAGGTGGATTCATGGGCGGCGTACCGGGAGCGTTTGCGGGCGGCATGCTCGGGAAACGAGTGGAACAGTACCTGAACTCGCTGACCGGCTATCGCCAGTTACCCACGCAGACTGAAGCGATCAAGGAGATGGGAACCTCAGGGTTAGAGCAAGGTGCGTTTGAAGTCGGCGGCAAAGTCGCTGGGAAAGTGCTCAGCGGACCCATGCGTCCGACAAGTGCCGCAGATGTCGCGCTCGGTAAAGCCAACAAGGATCTCGGTCTTCGTCTGTCGGCGTCTGACGTGGTGAACGATACCGGCAAAGGGATGGTCGGTCAGGCCGTGGAACAGATGGCCGAACGGAGTATCGCCGGTCGTGTTATTGGGGATCTGAATCGGCAGATTACGCAACGGGTTGCCAAGGAAGGCATCGTCAAAGGCAAAGCGGCGCTGAATCAGATCGGTGACGCACTTCATCAAGTCGTATCGGCTGGACCGACGTACGACATGCTGCCTCATCGTGTGCAGGCCGCAAACATCTTCGCCAACGAAGTCGCGCCGAAGATCCTTGATCTGTACGCCAAAAAACTCAGTCCTGAATTGACACGCCAACTGCAACTCGTGGTGAGTTCCGCAGGCACCCACGCCTCCCCTGATGTCGTGCAAGCCATTTTGCCGAAAGTGCGTCGCGTGATTCAGCGTGGACAAACGGCACCTGTTCCGACAGGCACATTGGATGCGCTCGAAACGATCCTGCAAACGGCCGACACGACCAGTTATGAGGCGGCGACGAATCTCCGAACGAGTCTCTTGGAGATCGGGCGAAAGGGACGAGACTCGGTGCTCGGCGAACGCGGTAAGGTGCTCACGGGTCAATTCGCAGGCGATCTGACCAAGGGATTATCGGATGCGTACCCGGCGTGGGATCCACTCAGAGAGTTGTACGCCAAAGGCGTGGAGGCCAACAAACTACCGGCTGTATCGTCGGCTCGTGCAGCGATGCAGAGAGAAGGCCCACGCGCGTACGGGAAAGCGGTCAAAGACGCCACCGGAACGATCCCGAAAGGCACCGAAGCTGATGTTCTGACCAATCTTCGGACCATTGATGATGCCCTTGGGCGGGTGAAGGCGAAGGGCGGGCAATGGGGAGATCGCGTCTATCGCATCTTTGAACTATCCTCAATGGCTGGCGTGGCCTATCGGTACGGGCCTGAGGCAGCGGCCGGAACATTGGCCGTCACGGAATTACTCCCAGGCATGATCGTCTGGGCAGCGCATAATCCCGTGATGACGAAGTTGCTTCAGGAAGGACTGACGACGCGCGATACGAGCAAGGCTTTGACCCTCATCGGTCGAGTCACCGACTCGTATTTGACCGCTACGCACAATCCACAACAGGCGGAAGCAACCCCATGAAAACACTCTGGCCGATCCTCACGTTACAGATGGTGACGCTCCGCGCACGGGTGGCGTTGATGCTCATAGGAATGGGCGGTGTGCTCGATCTACTGCGCCATGTGCGATGACCTTCGATCAGGGGATCGATTGGGCCTTGCGCGGGCTGATGCTCGTGCTGACGATCTGGGTCTTTCTCTGGGGGAAGCAAGCCAAGCAGGCGGAAGCCTTATTGGCGGCGCAACTTCAGATCCGCGATACGAAGCTCGATGAAATCCTCCGGAGGCTGGATCACGCGGGGCAGAAGTCGTCGGACCAAGCGGATCGGGTGATGACGAGATTGAACGATCACAGTGAACGGTTGGCCGTTCTAGAGATCCAGATCCAGGAACGTCGGACGGGTCCACAAGAGCGGAGAACCGGCAGCGATGAGCGACGACATGGGGACTGATCTGGTCTTACACCTATGACCGATACAGGCCGGACACACGATCCTACGCTACATGAACTAACCGCCGAACTGGACGGCCTTCGGGAACTCCTGCTCGCCAAACTCGAATCCAACCGAGAGATCCTAGACGAGCGGGATCGACTCTATAAGGAACGGGACGATGCGCGTCGGACGGCCGTCGATGCCGCCCTCGCAGCGGTGAAGGAGCAGACCAAGGCGTCATTCGATGCCAGCGAGAAGGCCATCGTTAAGGCCGAAGAAGCGCAGAAAGCCTACAACAGTTCCCACAACGATCTCGCCCGAAAGATGGACGAACAGAACAAAGCGACGATGCCTCGGGCGGAAACCGAAGCCCGATTCTCGGCCTTGGAAGAAAAGATTAGTGCATTGCGTGAGCAAGCTGGGATCATCGGCGGGGAACGTCGTGGTGGATCGGCTCTCAAGGAAGAGTCGCGTCAGAACATCAGTTTAGTCGTCGCCGTGATCGGTATGCTTGTTGCGGTGGGTACGGCCCTAGCGGTATTGTTCAGCCGCTCATAGGAGCAGTTTTATGTCTGGAATTGTTTGGCGCATCCTGATCGCGGTCGTTGCCTGTGTCTTCGCATGGGCGATTCTTCCTCCCTTCATCCGCATCGTTGGACTCGATCTGTCCGGAGACGTGCTGACGGTCATCCGGCTCTGTATCGGGGCGATTGCGGTGTTCTATGTCATCAGCGGGCCGAACCCCCCGTGGCGGCGAACTCCCTAACGTGGCCTGTAACTGGTTTTCATCAGGGCGGGCACGTCAGAAGGCCAAGGCGGATCCGCCCATCTCGCCACCGCCTCCGGAGCCGCAACCTGAACCCGTGACGCCAGCTCCAATTCCATCCGGACCAACAGATCCCACACCACCGATCCGCGTGACGAACGAACAGGACGGAGTACTCCTGAATAGGGGTTATTCCTACTGGAGCCAAGCCTTCGTTCTCAATGAAGACGTATACGCCTTCGTCGGATCGGATGCTGGTAGGCCGCTGTTCTTCAAGGTCAACATCGCCTCCGGAACCGTGACGAGGCTTGGCTCTCTCCTGCCCTACGCCGGCACAGGAGAGGGGTGGTATTGGAATGCTATCGGGCGCGTCATTCACCCCGAAGGCTCGCGCCTCATGTCCTCCAATCCGTTCTCGCCGGAAGAGACGGTCATCTTCGACATCGCCGGGACGCATCCAGGGTGTCGGCTCTGGCAAGCGCATTCCTCTGACTACGGGGTGGCGCATTCGGCGACGGTGCAACAGATCGTGGAGAGCGGGCCATATCCACCCATCGGCACGGTGGCGTTCAGGAACGACGAGCAACAGTACTTCGCCGCTGACACCTACAACCTAGATGAATCGCAAGTCACGGCAGACGGCCGCTATCTCCTGATCAAATCCAGTCCAGACGATGACAACCTCTTCGTGGATCTGGAGACGGGAAAGCCGTGGCCGTGGATCACAAAGGCTGACGGGGCACTCGGCCACTCCGATTCTGGCCGTGGATACATGATCGGGGCCGACCGGGCGCGTGGAGCCTGCGTGCGCGTGGATCTGCCATCGCTCCAGCGAACAGAACTCTTCCCGACGTGGAACCTTGGGCACGTCGCCGTGCGAGGGGATCGTATCCTTGTCAGCGATGCGGTGAACATCAACCTGTTCTCGGATGGGCAACTAAGACCGATCTGCGCGCACGGCATGGTAAACCCGTATCCGCCAGAGGATCCACGGAGTTACGATGACCAAGTCTTCGGCAACATCTCCCATGACGAGTCCACAGTCGCCTTCGTATCGAACAAAGAAGGCCGGATGGATCTCTATATCAAGATCCTCTAGAATCCGCGCATGGCAAAGAAGCAGGCTCAGAAGAAGCGGAATCCGAACGATGCGACGTTCCGAAACGTCCAAGCGTTGAAGCGCCGGATCAATCGGCTGGAACTCCGGGTGTCAGCCATCGAAGAGGCGAGAGCGTCAGGGATGAACATCAAGGCCGATCCTGACACCAACGCGGATCCCTCCACCGATCTGACCTAATGAGCAAGGAAGTCGTCGCCATCGTCAGTCTCGGACTCACGTTGATTGCGGCGTCGGCTGGATTCGGGATGCAGATCGGTCGGCTGACGGAGCGGGTCGAAGCTCAACGCGCATCGATTGACGGGTTGACGGCGCAGATCAAGGCGCTGAACGAAGACTTCAACGGCACGCGGCTGGAGATGATGCGGCTCTTGGGGAGTCATATCGATTCCCCACAACCACGGAGAACACGATGAAGAATCCTCTCGCAAGCGCAGCTATCGGATCCATTGTCAGGTGGCTCCTTGCCGGAGCCGCAACGTTCTTCGTGGACCACGGGATCTGGACGCAGGGCGAAGCCTCCTCGTACGTCTTGGGGGCCTCGCTCGCCATTGTCTCAATTGGCTGGAGCCTCGTGGACAAATACCGGGGCCGGATCAAGTTCCTGACGGCGCTGGCGATGACGCCTGACACGACGGAAGCGGAAGTCAAGGAGCACATCTCCTCTGGCGGCGCAACGCCTTCGGTGTCCACGAAGAACG
>Ga0207646_10000307_pt1 | contig 66594 bp, 54 predicted proteins | sample KBSK5502metaG_FD_184343 | JGI IMG/M metagenome (GOLD analysis project Ga0207646, IMG submission 184343) | Corn, switchgrass and miscanthus rhizosphere microbial communities from Kellogg Biological Station, Michigan, USA - KBS K5-50-2 metaG... | ecosystem: Host-associated > Plants > Roots >... | reverse complement strand
CTTTGCTTACAGCTTCCTTCAGATTCCATCTCGCGATGGACACCCTTGCTGTTCGGCTAACGATTCCCCCTGTCGGGTTCGTGGAGGACTCTCACCTCCAAGTAGGCGCGCCCTGCCGGGCGCACAAAAAGAGGGCTCCCGCTCTGGTGAGCGGAAGCCCTGTCCAAGACACAGGAATAAGGTGGCTCGTGGCTTCTGCCCTGGCAGGCAGAAGCGCCAATGAGACACAGGAATAGGCATCTAACTTGACCAGGACTTATACACCCTCGGCCTTAAATTCAAGTTAACTCCCTCCTATTTTTTCATCAAACTTATCAGCGCCTGGCGCTCGGTGCTCTACCTGGACGGGAAAAACTCCGGGATGCTATAGTCTCAGGACCGTGCCTGTCAGTGGCCTGATCAGAAGGATCAGCGAGATGAAGGGAGACTGAAGATGGGTAAGTTATGGCTTTCGCTCAGCACCGTAGCGGTCGTCCTCCTACTGGTGTTCGGGCCACTCCTCGTCGGGGAGCAGAGGAGCGCAAGGATTGACGCCAGCAAGCCTGCTGAGGCTCTGTCTGAGCACGTGATCATGATTTCGATTGACGGGTTGGTGCCGGATTACTACACGGCGCCGGAGCGGGTCGGCTTGCGGGCGCCGAACCTCGTCTTGATGCGAACGGGCGGGGCATATGCGGAGGGAGTCGAGGGAGTCTATCCTTCGGTCACCTATCCGGCGCACACGACGCTCATCACCGGCGTGCGCCCGGCGAGGCACGGCATCGTGCAGAACCGCATCTTCGAAGCGCCGACCGAGCCGCAGACCAAGGCGTGGTACTGGTTCGCCGACGCGCTCAAGTCCGAGACGCTCTGGATGCTCGCCAAGAAGGCCGGCCTCAAGACCGCCGCCGTCGGGTGGCCGGTGACGGTCAACGCGGAGATCGATTACAACTTCCCGGAGATTTGGGACCCGGCCGAGAAACCGATCACAGCCAAACGTGCCGCCCAGTACACCACGCCGGGGCTGCTGCAAAAGGCGCTCGCCGCCGGCACGCTCGCGAAAGAGACGGGCTCTGACGGTCGGCGGACGGCGGTGAGTGAGTTCATCATCACGGAATATAAACCGAATTTGCTGTTGATCCACTTGGCCGAACTCGACGACGCTCACCACATCCACGGCCCGCGCACGCCGGCCGCCATCGCCGTCGCCGAGCGTGTAGACGGCTGCCTTGGCCGCCTCCTTGAAGCGACGCGCCGGGCCGGCATCTTCGAGCGGACCACCTTCTTCATCGTCTCCGACCACGGCTTCGCCAAGATCGGTCGGAAGTTCGAGCCGAACGTGACCCTGGTCAAAGAGCAGCTGATCACGCTCAACGAGCAAGGCAAGCCCGTCGCTTGGAAGGCCGCGGCGTGGCCGGCCGGCGGGTCATCGGCCATCGTCCTCCGCGACCCGCACGACAAGGAGACCGCGGCGAAAGTCACGGCCGTCTTCGGTCAGATAGCCTCGCGCCAGGGGAGCCCCATCTACAAAGTCCTGAAGCGGAGTGAACTCAACCGGCTCGGAGCGGTCCCGACCGCGGCACTGATGATTGAAGCGGCGTCCGGATTTTCATTCGGCGAGGAATTGACCGGCCCCGAAATTCACGATTCGGGCAAAGACTATCAAGGGACGCACGGATACTTGCCGACGCGGGCGGAGATGCGCTCGTCGCTGATCATTTATGGCGCGGGCGCACGCGCCGGGGCCAAGCTGCCGCTCGTGCGCATGACCGACATTGCGCCCACGGCCGCGAAGCTGCTCGGCTTGAGATTCTCGGGCATTGAAGGCACACCCAGAACCGAGTTGCTCGCCTTAAAATGATCAGGCGTTCAAGGCCGGGGCCAACAAGCAAGCCTGAAAATCGACCAGCTCATCGTCGGTCAGCGGAGGCCGGGTGTAGGAGCCGTCAGGCTGGAGCCACCGCATTTTGACGTTGTCAGCGAAGGCCGACTCCAAGACCTCACGGCGGATACGCTCCTTGAGGCGCTCGTCTTCGACCGGGAAGAAAATCTCGACGCGCCGGTCCATATTGCGGTTCATCAGATCGGCGCTGCCCAGGTAGATTTCATCCTGGCCGCCGTTCAGGAAGCGGTAGATGCGCGAGTGCTCCAGGAACCGGCCGACGACGCTGCCGACGCGGATCGTCTCGCTGCGATTGGGGAGACCGGGGCGCAGGCAGCAGACGCCGCGGACGATCAGGTCGATCGGCACCCCGACGCGGGAGGCGGCGTAGAGCTCTTCGATCAAGGTCGTATCGGTCAGGCTATTGAATTTCGCGACGATGCCCGCCGGCCGGCCCGCCTGGTGGTGCGCGGCCTCGCGGCGGATTAGCTCAATGAGACGTGTCCGCAGGTTGACCGGGGCGACAAACAGCTTGCGGTAATGTTCCTGCCGCGAGTAGCCCGTCAGGGAGTTGAAGACCTCCGAGACGTCGGCGCCGAAGTCCGGGTCGCTGGTCAGCAGGCCGAGGTCCGTGTAGATGCGGGCCGTGATCGGATTGTAGTTGCCCGTGCCGAGGTGCACGTAACGCCGGAGCGTCGTCCCCTCCTGTCTGACGACGAGGGCCAGCTTGGCATGCGTCTTCAGCCCGAGCACCCCATAGATCACGTGCGCGCCTGCCTGCTCCAGCCGCCGAGCCCAGAGGATGTTGTTCTCTTCGTCGAAGCGGGCTTTGAGTTCCACCAAGACCGCCACCTGCTTGCCGCGTTCGGCCGCCTCGATCAGGGCCTGCACGATCGGCGAGTCCGGGCCGACGCGGTAGAGCGTCTGCTTGATGGCCAGCACATTCGGGTCCCGCGCGGCGGCGCGCAAGAATTCGACTACCGGGGCGAACGACTCGTAAGGGTGATGCAACAACACGTCCTGGTGCCGGACCACATCGAAGACCGATTCGCCCGTGCGCAAAGCCGGGGGCGTCGCCGGGGTGAAAGGCTTGTCCTTCAAATCCGGCAGGTCGAGTTTATAGAGCGTCATCAAGTCGGGGATGTGGAGCGGGCCGTCGATGGAGTAGACGTCTTGCTCCTCCAACTCAAGCGACTTGCGCAGCAGTTCGACCATGTGCGGGCTCATCCCCACGGCGACTTCGAGGCGGACGCCGAAGCCGAAGCGCCGCTGCCGGAGTTGCTGCTCGACGGTCTTCAAGAGGTCGCCGGCCTCGTCCTCTTCGATCTCGAGGTCGGCGTCGCGCGTGATGCGGAAGGGCTGGCACTCCAAGACCCGCATGCCGGGGAAGAGCGAGTCGATGTGCGCGGCCACCAGTTCCTCCAAGAGGATGAAGTGATAGCCGTCATCGACCGGGATCAGGCGCGGCACATTCGGCGGCAACTTGACGCGGGCGAAGCGCGGCTCGTCCTCCTCGTCCAGAGGCTCGGGTGAGACGAGCGTGCCGAGGTTGAGGCTGATGTTTGAGATGTAAGGGAACGGGTGACTCGGATCGACCGAGAGCGGCGTGAGCACCGGAAAAATGCGCTCGAAGAAAAATGCTTGAAGCTCTGCGCGCTGCGCTTCATTCAACCTGGCGTAAGGCACGATCCGCACGTCGCACTGCGCCAGGCCCGGCAGGATTTCTTTAATCAGGCAGCGCATCTGGGTCGCGAGCAAGGGCCGCAGCCTTTCCGAGATGAGGCGCAGTTGGCTCGCCGGACTGAGCCCGTCGGGCGAGAGCAACGCCGGGTCGGCCTCCAACTGCTCTTGCAGGCCGGAGACCCGGACCATGAAGAACTCGTCGAGGTTGGTCGAGAAGATCGACAGGAATTTGAGTCGCTCCAACAGCGGTTGGGTCGGGTCTAAGGCTTCGTCGAGCACGCGGCGGTTGAACTCGATCCAGCTCAGCTCGCGGTTGATCAGCGGGCTCTCGTTTAAATTGGCGATCAGATCTCTTTCCCTGAGTGACGCAGTGTTTCCCATATCTTCTCCGCTTTTCTTCAACTGTGTGGCAGTCGGCGGAGATTCTATGTGACCTTCAAGTGCGTCGTCAACTGATGAGGATGGATGCTGCATTTCATGGCATTTCATAGAATTTCACTGGCGGCCTGTTGTAGTTGACCGCATACTATACCGAGGACGGTCACCAATTGAGCTTTCTCAACACAAAGGGTCAAAGGTTCCAAGGGTCAAAGGAAATCCTTTGAAAGTCAATCTTTGAACCCTTGATCCTGTTCCCCTTTGTGTTGAGCTGTTCGTTGGCCAAAAGCTCAATTTGCTCCCGTGCAAAGTATACTTGACTGGGCGCCGACTGTGCCTTCCGTCGCTCTGATAGAGTGGTGGTAGGCCGCCGTGCGGTGTACTCCAGACCATCGTCCCGCTGATTGTAAAAACCTTCTCGCCGATCATTTCCTTGCCGCTGGGCGGGGACTTCAGTAATCTATGCTCGCCGCAGCATCATTCGGCCGTCTGAAGTAGTGATATTCAGGAAATCAAAGTGTCGGCTATCAAGGAGCCACAGAGATCGCATCCCAAGGGGTCTCGCCCCAAAGGGGCGGGGAAATGGAGTCGAACAAAGGTCGGGCGGGAGCTTGATGAAAGAGGTCCAGCCGCCATCCGCGCCCGACCAGTCAAACCGGGGCGCAGGTTCCAATGCTTACCAAAGAGCTTTTTGATCAGACCGTCGCCCTTCTGTTGCCCGACATGGGCGATGCCAATGCCCGCCAGGCTCTCGTCGAGGGCGCGCTGTATGGCTGCCCCGTGCTCCAGAAGATTCAGTGGGACGGGGCGGCGCGGCCTTTCACCGTGCAATTGGTGCGGCTGCTCAATGCATACGGTGAGCTTGAGCCGGGTCGGCCGGCGCTCGGTGCGCTGCTGGAAGAAGTCAAGACGCAGGTCGGCGCCGACCGCGCGGCGCAGATTGATCAACTGCTAGCGCTGCTCCAAACTCCTCTCGCCAAGCAAGCAATCCAACTACCGCCGAAGACATTTGCTGAAGGCGAACGCTACGTCTTCATCTCCTACGCCCGCCCGGATCAAGCCGTGGCGGAAAAGGTCGAAGCCTTTTTGACCGCCGCTGGCGTGCGCGTCTTCTATGCTCCCAAGAGCATTGGCCCGGGCGACAACTGGGACATGGCCATCGAGCGGGCGTTGCAGGAGTGCCAATGCATGGTGCTGCTGCTTTCCGCCTCGTCAATGCCGTTCCGCGAAGAAGTGCACCGCGAATGGTTCAACTTCGACCGGAAGGGCAAGAAGATCTACCCGCTCTATATCCAGGATTGCCAACTGCACAGCCGGTTCGATTCCCGCAACTACCTCGATGCGCGCACCGATTTGCCGGGCGCGCTCGAACGCTTGGTGGAGAAGCTGCGGCGCGATTTCGACTTGCCCGCAACTCCGGCGGGCGCGGCTCAGGTCGGCATCACCGCGGGCGGTGAAAAGGAGGCTCAACTAGACCCGCTGACTGAATACCACCAAGGCCGCATCGCGGAATGGTCGCAGGCGCGTTACCATCTCGATCATCGCTTCGTCAATTTGACGCTGACGCTGGATCGCCCCGAAGACCAGCAACAGCGGTGGCATCGGGTCGCCGCTCCGCCGATGAAAGATTTGCGCGAAGTTCTGGAGAAAGCCAAAGAACACCCGGCGCTGGTGTTGCTGGGTGCGCCCGGCAGCGGCAAATCCACTTTGCTGCGCCGCCTGCAGTTGGACCATAGCCGGGATCGGTTGCAGGACGGCGCTGCTCAGCTCAGCTTTTTTGTGCAGTTGAACGAGCACCGGGGCGAACTGCCGCCGCGTGAATGGCTGGCGGCGGTCTGGCAAGAGCGTTATCCGCGCATGCCATCACTGGAAGACCTGCTGCCACAAGGGCGCCTGTTGCTGTTGCTGGATGCGCTGAACGAAATGCAGCCGCGCGTCGGCAGTTACGCGGATTTGATCGCGGAGTGGAGAGCCTTTGTGCTCCAAACTGCGCGCACCGGCAACCGCCTGGTCTTTTCCTGTCGCAGCCGGGACCTTGGCGCGGCTCAATTGGGCAGCAAGGATTTGCCCGTCCCGCTGATTGACGTGCAACCGATGACCGCCGAACAGGTGCGCGAATTTCTGAGCGTTTACGCCGCCGAGCACCAGGAGCGCATCTGGCGCGAACTGGACGGCTCCAAACAATTCGATCTGTTCCGCACGCCTTACTTTCTGAAACTGTTGTGCGAACAGGTCGGACCCGGCGGCGAATTGCCCACAGGCCGCGCCGGATTGTTCACGGGCTTTGTCCGCCAGGTGCTCGACCGCGAAAAGGACGGCGCGTTGTTCCAGCCGGGCGCACTGTTGACCGCACGGGACCGCCAGAAAATGGCGGGCAGCGATTGGCGCGATGCCTTCGATCTGCCAGCACGAGGCGCGCTGATTCCCAAACTCACGCATCTGGCTTTTGCCATGCAACAGGACGGTGCGGAAGTCAGTCTTGATTACGATGAAGCCTGCCGACGGCTGGCGGATGAGCGCGCTGAAGACATTTTGAAAGCCGGCGTGGAGTTGAACTTGCTGGACGAAGCGCGCGATGAGATCAAGTTCTTCCACCACCTCTTGCAGGAATACTTCGCGGCGCGGCGGTTGGCCAAGGAGCCGAATCCGGCGCTCGTTCAGGTCGAATGGGCGGCGGAGAAAGTCAGCGAGCGGCTGGAAGCAACGCTCGCCAAGCTAGCCGACGGCGACCCATTGCCTCCGCTGCCGCAGACGGGCTGGGAAGAGACGGCGCTGACCGCCGCGCCGATGGCCACAGACCCACAGGGCTTCATCCGCGCCCTCATCGCGCACAATCTGCCGCTGGCCGCGCGCTGTGCCGCTTCGCCCGAAGTGCGGATCAGCGATGAACTCAAGCAGGAGATTCGGCTCGCGTTGATTGCCCGCGCGCAAGAGATGACAGCCGACCTGCGCGCCCGCATCGCGGCGGGCGAGGCGCTGGGGACGCTCGGCGACCCGCGCTTTGCACGTCGCCGCGGGGCGCACGGCGATTACCTGCTGCCGCCGCTCGTCGAGATTCCCGGCGGGACGTATCCGATGGGCGACGACAAAGGCGAGTACGACCGTGAAAAGCCTGCGCACCAGATTACGCTCCCGACCTTTCAGATCGGGCAATTCCCCGTCACCAACGCCGAATACAAGCTGTTCATTGAGGCTGATGGTTACGAAGATGAGCAGTGGTGGGAGACGCCGGAATCGCTGGCCTGGCGGAGCAGAGAAGCCAGCAGTGAAGGCGCAAAACAATCGTGGCGCGATGATCGAAAGACCTTGCAAAGTTGGTCGGAGGATTACATTCGCGGGCTAGTGAAGCAGAACCGCATCACGTCGAAACAAGCAGAGGATTGGATCACGATTCGCAACTGGACGGATGAGCGGTTTGAGCAGCAGCTTGAGGAATGGTATCCCTCCGGCAAAAGCTATCACCAACCTGAATTCTGGGATGACACGCGCTTCAACAATCCCGCGCAGCCCGTCGTCGGCGTGACGTGGTTCGAGGCGCGGGCCTATTGCAGTTGGCTGACGGCGAATGCGGCAGACGGGAAGATTTACCGGCTGCCGACCGAAGCTGAATTTGAAGCGGCAGCGCGTGGCAAGAGGGGACGAATGTTTCCGTATGGCAAAACCTTCGATGCGACCAAGTGCAACACCTTCGAGAGCCACCTCCGCCGCACGACGCCGGTCGGCGTTTTTGACAACGCAACACCGGAGGGTGCATTTGATCTTTCGGGCAATGCTTATAGCTGGACGCTGTCAATCTACGATCAGGAGCGGTTTCGATACCCATACCGAAGCGATGATGGCCGTGAAGATGTTGAGCAAACGGGTGTGCGTCGCGTCCTGCGGGGCGGCGCGTGGTCCAACTATCTTATGATCGCGCGCGCCGTCTATCGCAACTTCTATCTTCCGGCCGACCGCAGCCTCAGTTTCGGTTTTCGGGTCGTGGTGGTGCGTCCCCCTTCCTGAGCACTGGTGGGGGCGGTGCGCGGAGCGCAGGCGCGTATGCGCCAGCCCCAGCGCCGCAGGCGCTCTAAAAATTTTTGGCCCCACGCAGGTAGGGCTATTTCATTGTAACCACTCCCGCAAGCTGGGTGCTACAATGCTTAGTCAGGAGATAAGACCATGAGCATCACTATCGAAGCGATTTACGAAGCTGGCATCCTGAAGCCGCTCTCTCCGCTGCCGGGGTTGGCGGACAGATCGAAGGTGCGTGTGACGATTGAAGCAGCGGCCAAACCAGTGCCGCAGGTGCGCCGCTCGCCTCACGGAGCGGTTGATTACTCGCGCGAGAATGAATGGTTGCGGGAGCATCAAGACAATTATCGCGGACAATGGGTGGTATTGGACGGCGACCGTCTGGTCGGCCACGCTACGGACGCTGACACTCTCACCGCCATCGTTGAGCGGGCGCGCAGCGAAGGCGTGCAAGCTCCTTTTGTCCATTTCATCAATGAGAGTTCCGAACCAATCTGGATGGGGTGGTTATGAATACCTGGCGACTCGACTTCAGCCAGCGGATTGATTACCGCCGTGACGACGAAATCACCCTTGCGATCAGACTCTTCTCCGCCGCGAGTTTTGTGGGAGTGAATGCGAAACTCGACACCGGCAGTAAATTCTGCCTCTTTCAGCCGCGCCAGGCCCGACTGCTTGGCCTTGACCTTAACCGCGGCATCCCTGAAAGAATCCGCACCGCCGCCCCCTTCGTTCCCTGCTTACGGCCATGAAGTCACGCTGGCGGTCAGCGATCTGGAATGGGAAACTACTGTTTACTTCGCCGAGCCGGACGACTTTCCGATCAATGTTGTCGGGCGCATCGGTTTTCTCGACCATCTGCAGGTGGGCTTGGTGGATTACGAACAGTTACTCTATCTCAACCCTTATGGAACAGTTTGACGGTCGAGCTGTTGACACAAGATGCACTGGCCAAGTGGCATGAGCCACTATCCATTTCATCAATCATTAACTGGTTTCTACCCGTTACGGTTGGAGCGGTGGGATGGGGTTACGTAGGCAAAAGATGCACCTTCACGGAGGGTGCGTGCTTGGCGACTTGATTGACTGCGCCTTTGTCGAAGGTGAGCAACTCGGTCGCGCCGCTCTTGGCCAACTCTTCAGCCAACGCGATGTAGAGGCAATCGGTTGCACGGCTGCAACCATAGCCGCTTTGAATCTCTGTTGCCCGGTCAATCAATGAAGCGTCTCCACCAGGTGGCATCGAGATGGTAGCCATTTGCTTTTTGAAAGCCTGGGTGGCCTTGTCATATTCAGCTTCGGTGAGGAGACCGCTTTGCAGTTTTTGACACAGGACGTAAAGAAATTCAGGCACCATCGCGTTCGGTGCGTAGAAGGCGCAGCTTTTGAGGGCGTAATCGGCGAGCGCGGTTTCTGCCGTGGTGTGGCTGGGCTCTTTGGTGCAGATGGAAATCAGGATATTGGCATCAACAACAACCGCGCCGGGATTATTCGGCTGGCTCATATCCCCACATCCTTCCAGCTCTTCCGTCGCGGAGCAGCTTGAGCGATTCTTCAGTCGAGCCACGGACAGGCAGATCTTTAAGCAGCTCTTTGGTCGCCTTCAGGGCCTCAAGCATGGCCACATTCGGCTGTGGCGCGGCTTCCTCCATTGCTGTTTCGTCTGGTCCGTTCGACTGCACCAGGGTAGCCGCCTGAAGGATTCTTTGCAGATAGACTTCAAGCGTCAGATTCAAAGCCTGGGCGTTGACCCGCAACCTTTCGATGAGCTGCGCCATTTCTGGCGAAACTTCAATCTGGACTGTCATAGTTGTTCCCCTCGTCTCTCAGGATACATCGGCGCGGCTGCTGTCAGCAATGGAACCAGGGGCTAATGATCGTCACTTGTAAGCCCCAGCCCAAATCCACTTGCACAGGTCGAAAAATTTTGGAGCGCCTGCGGCGCCAGGGGCTGGCGCTACGCGCCTGCGCTGCGCGCACCGCCCCCTCAGAGATCAGTTAAGAAGGGGGACGCACCACCACCACCCGAAAACCGATAAAGTTGTAGCGGGCGGTCGGATGATTGAAGTAGCGAAAGACGGCGCGCGCGTTCATTTGATTGCTGTACCACGCGACGCCCCGCAGGACGCGACTTTGCTCCGTTCGCAAGTTCTCTTTCCGCGCATCGAGCTGGGGATTGCCGTAATCGCTCAGGCACCACTCCCACACGTTGCCGCTCATATCCATCACTCCGTAAGGCGAGGCGCCATTCGGGAAGATGCCCACCGCGCTGGTCTGGCCGATCTCCGTTTCGTACGTGTTACCCTTCGCCGCGTCGAAATCGTTTCCATAAGGATAGAGCCGCCCGTCCGTGCCACGCGCCGCCTTCTCCCACTCAAACTCGGTCGGCAACCGCACCGCCCATTCCCCCACCTTCTTCAGGTCATAACCGCCGCCCAGCCGCCACGAAAACCAGCGGCAGAAGGCGAGCGCCTGATACCAGTTCACCGTTTCGCGCGGATGGTTGGCGAATTTGAAATATTGCTCGGTCATTCGGCGTTCTTCATCGCTCGCCGCCAGACCGGCGAACCATTGCGGATTGGCGTAGCCTTCAGGGTCGTCAAGAAAGGTCTGGAACTGTGCGTAGGTCACCTGGTAGCGACTGATGTAGAAAGCCGGCAGCGTGAGCTTTTGAGGCTTGGTAGCATACTCGCTTTCGTCTCCATACTTGAACTCGCCGCCGGGGATTTCAACCCAGTCGATGTCGGGCAGCGTCACACTGCGTCCATCGGTGGTTGCCACATCAACTGTCCCCACTCCTTGGCGATTATCCAGCCCGGTCAGTCCCAAAGCGCGCCCGACCGCCGCACGTGCTTGCGGCTGCGGGTCGGTTAGCCGCGGCAGCCACTGGGCACGCAAACGTGCGCGTGTCTCATTGGCCAGCGCCGCGCCACTGCCCGCCACGCATTGCGCCGCGACTTCCGGGTTGGCCGGCGCCAGCCATTCGATTACGGGTGAGCAATCGTCGCTGTACAACCCGGCGAGCAGGATGGCGGCCTCTTCCCAGTTGGTGCGCTGCCACCAGTGTTTGGGCTGCCAGATTTTAGCGGCTTTCAATCGCCCGGCGCGAATTTCGCAGTCCATGAAGTGGGCGGCGAAATACTCCTGCAACAGTTGATGCGTGAAACGCACCTGCTCGCCCACACTCAGAATGCTGGCGCTGCCCGCCAGGTAGAGCAACCGCTCGCCGAGGATGGCCTTGACCGTCTCTTGAGGCAGCACCGTCAAGGCATCGCCCTCATCATCCTGTGCGCGGCGAATCTGCATCTCGTAGGCGACGCGCGCCAGCCCGTCGGTCAGCGGCCGTTGCTCATCGTCGGGGATGCGCTCACGCTTCAGCAGCGTCTGGACGAACAGTTGGAACAGTCCGCCGCGATTCTCCGGCAGTTCGCCCTGCTCGGCGTAAACGCTGGTCAGCATCAAGAGCATGTAGGGGTTGCGCGCTAAAACCATCAAGCTGGATGGCGTTTCCCGGAGTTTGATCCAGTCTTTCCAATAGCCGTATCTATTCTCTGTGTCCCAGTCGTATGTCCATCTCAGATCGTTCGGCAACTGATCCGACAGCCAGAAGATTGTCTCGTGCTCGTGCCCGACCTTGTTAATAAAATCGGTGTGGTAGTCGCGAGTGCGTTCTCCGGCCAGTTTCCAGAACAGCGCCTCACCTTTTTCCGCGCCCAGGTAGCGCCCGGCAAACTCGCGGATGCGGAGCGGGTCGAGCGGCGTGATGTTGATGCGGTCGAAGCCGAGGTCATCGGTGTAATCCAGCTCGCGGCAGGAGACGACGGCCAGCAGCGACGGGCGTTGTTCGATCAGATGGCGCACCTGCGGGTATTTGATCTCGCGCTGTCCGGCGGGCAGTTCGTTCAGCCCATCGAGCAGCAGGGCCGCGCGCTTTTCACTCAGCAGCAGCTCGAGCGAGTCGCCCAGGTCGCCCAACTGCGACGCGATGAAAGCGGGCAATGACTGCTGGCCTTCAGTCCACCGGCCTAAACGGATGAGCAACGGAATGGGGGCGGCGCGATCTTGCACAGCGTCGGCGACCATCTCCGAGGCCAGCTTCCAGAGCGTGGTCGTCTTGCCGCCGCCCGGCTCGCCGAGCAGCACCGCGCGGCGGAGGCGGCGAATCTCTGCGACCGCGTCCTCGAAGCGGCGCGGCTCCCGCTGGGCCGGGTGATCCTTACCCATCGGCAGCAGCTCGAAGACGGTCCGCATCTCGGCGCGGCGCTGATGCTGCTGCGAGGTGCCGGCCATCGGAGTGTATTTCTCCGCATTGAGTAGCTCTTCCAGCTTCAGCCGCTCCAGGTAGGCCAACTCCAGTTTCCGGGGCACACTGCGGGGAAGGCTGAGCGCGTTGGCCACGGGCCGGGTTTCCGCCGCGCTCTCTTCTGTCTGCGTCTCAGTTCCTCCGACCTCAGGCAGTGTGGGGTTGGGCAGGGAGCGCAAGAGTTTGGGCAGCGCACGGGCATAATCGCTGTCGAAGAGGGCCACTCCCTGGTAGCTCGTTAAGATGATGAAGTGCGGTTCGTGCAAGACATCTTCCAGCAGGAGCGGGATGATCAGCTTATTCTTTTTCCTGGCCCAGAGGATTTCATCCTGCACCCAGCGGCTTTGCAGCGCCTGGCGTGTGACGATGACCACGAAGGCATACGAGTTGATGATCCCTTCGGCGATGGTCGTGATCCACTCATCGCCGCCCTTGATCTGGCTCGTGTCAATCCAGCAGGCGTGACCGGCGGCGCTCAAATCCGCGATCAATCGCTGGGCAAACTCAGCATCACCGTGCGCGTAGCTGATGAAGACGGTCGGCTGGCGCTCCTGGCGCGGCGTGGCTAGCGTCTGTAGCGGCGCGGGGGTGGCGGGCGGCGCGGGAAGTTCAGCGGTGATCAAGGGCGCGGGCGAGGACTCCCGGCAGAGCGCATTCGCCATCGCGATCAGCGCGTCAATCTCCGCGTACTTGTCTACGCCGCAATCATCGCGCGCTGCCGCTAACAAGCGGGCGAGTGAATGTTCGCCCGGGGCCAGGCAGCCGTGATCGAGCAGCTTTTTGAGGCACCTGACGATGAAGACTTTCGGCGGCCCTTGGCGGTCAATCCCGTAGAGCAGTGGGTCATACAAATAGAAGGCTTCGGTCAGCAAAGCTTCGCGCTCGTCTAGGGTCGCGACCAGTGGCAGCAGGATTTGCCGAGCGCGGGGGAACAAATTTGGCAGCGCGGTGGAGGTCATAGACATCGTGAAAAATCATCACCCCCGGTCTGGTTTCTGCGGACGGGATCAGACTTGACTCAGTCAACAAGCCGGCTGCGACCTGTGGACTGACTTCATCTGGCAAAGAGGCTCAGGGCGCCAATCAAAAACAGCCTCGATGGTGCGAGAGGTCTCCTTCCTTCAGGCCGGATGTGAATCTAACGCGACGTAAATCCCAAATCAAGCATCTCGCCGTCTTTCTTCTGACGCCGCCCAATCACAAGCCTCTCGTTTCAGACGCCCCCAGGGATGCTGAATAGTCAGCAATACCACCTAACGACTTGTGCTAGTTGAAAAAATGCCACGCGCTCGCCGCGTGGATCGTTACGCTGGTGGCTATCGTAGGTCACAAAAATCTCAGAGGCCACGGCCTTGCGCCGTGGAGGTTCACGTTAGCGGCTACAGGAGCGCCTAACGTGAGACTCCACGGGACCAGCCCGTGGCCTCTGAAGATCGCGGAACCGCCATCGTAGTGGCGAGCGTGAGCCTCCACGGGGCAAGCCCGTGGCATCCCAGATTCAACTTTTCAACTGGCACAAGTCGTCACCTACTGCGCCGTAATCAGATGTCGGCCGACAACACTTGACATACCGTGCCCACCTTTATATGCTGCCCCAAAACCTTTGAGCCGGAGAACACATTCTCTCCTATGTTACCGAACAACGCATTGACAGGCGGAACGCGGCGGGCGTGGGTCATTTTTCTCTTGCTCTCGCCCCTGGCCTACGCCGCCGGGATCCTCTTACTCGTCAAGCATGACCCGAGTGTGCAGGCCGGATTGAGGGTTGACCGGCAACAAGCCCTTGCCATCGCCTCGCAGTTTGCCGCGACCAAGGGCCTCAACGTGGCGGGCTGGGATAGCTTCTGCATTGCGAATGAGAAGAATGATCTCCACTTCTACTACCGGCTGCTCCCGGCCGCTGACCGCGATCACGCCCGCCGCCTGGCGCCGGAAGTTATCGTCAAGGTGCTGCTCAGAAACCCGGACCGCTCGGAAACGGTCGAGGTCGAGTTGGGCACAGACGGCACACCGCGGGGATTGACGAGAAATTTGCCGGCGAATCGGGCCGCCCCCGATCCGGGAGAGGCCGCGACGAGACGGATGGCCGAGGCGGCTCTGCGCGCCCGCCCGGAGGCCATAGAGATCCCGCCGAACGCTGCGCCGACGCTTAGTGAAACGACTGATAGCGGCGCCGTCACGCGCAAATACACCTGGCCACTCGCGCTCGCTTCACGGCCCGAATTGAAGGTGCGCTACACCACCTCGGTGCGCGGTGACACACTGCTTGAGGACCGGGTCGGGGCCAGTCTCGATTCGGGCTTCGCGAAGAAGAACCTGGGCGGTAAGCGGGTGATCAAGATCGTCAGCCAGATTTTCTATTGGCTGGCCATCACGCTGGTCGTCATCTTCGGCATCTACCGCTTCGTCCAGCGCGCACGGCAAAAGGAGGTCTCTTATTCACGAATCTTCTTACTCGCTTTCCTCTTCGCCCTGGTGCTCGACAGCTTTGTGATCTTGACCGACCTGGTCATCTTCGACATCGCCGCGACACCCAATGCTGCGGTCCCGGAATGGATCATCTATTTTTCGGCCGGGATGTTTTGGCTGCTCATGGGACTGTTTGTGGGCCTGGCTTACGGCAGCGGCGAAGGGGACATCCGCGAAGGCTACCCCGGCAAGCTCACCTCGCTTGACGCGCTGATTACCGGCAAGGTTTTTTCGCGCAACGTGGCCCGCGCCCTGGTGGTCGGCTGCGCCATCGGCGGGTGGATCATGATGATCAATAACTTCGTCGTGAGCCTCTGGTCCGGGCGGCCCAACGCGGGTGAGGAATACCGGACATTCTCCGTCTTCCTCATGAGGTTTCCCTTGATCGGCACGGTGATCGGCTGGCCGATGGATATGATCTTGATCCTGGTGATCGGGTTGCTCCTACCGCTGCCTTTCTTGCAGCGGCGGCTGAAATCGCAACGGATGATCCTGCTTTTCCTGGCGCTCTTCGTCTGGGTCGCGTGCCAGGGCTTTTACCTCAACTTCCGCCCGTGGACCATCGTGCTGATGATGGCCGCGGTCAAAACGACTTTCTTGTTGCTGGCCTTTTTCCAGTTCGATCTGCTCACCGCCGCCTTTAGCATTAGCACCTCAGTCTATACCACCTTCGTAGTCACGCTGGCCGCGCAGCCGGCGCCTGGGCTGCGGCAAGCGGGCATCACGTCGATCATCATCACCCTGGCAGTGCTCGTCACCGAGTTCATCTGCGCGTGGAGAGGCCGGCTCTACAGTGACGATGAGGTGCGGCCGGTCTATGCCAAAAACCTCGCCGAGCGGTTGGCGCTGAAAGCTGAAGTCTCGGCGGCGCGTGAGGCGCAGGTGCGGTTGCTGCCCAACAGGCTGCCGCTGACCTCGCACTTCTCCGTCGCCGCTTCGTGTCTGCCGGCGCACGAAGTCGGCGGAGACTTCTACGATTTTTTCGAGTTGGACCACGGCAAACTCGGAGTCTTGATTGCCGAAGGCGGCGGGCGCGGCCTGGGCGCGGCGCTCTCCATCGCCTTCGCTAAAGGATTTGTGATGCCAAAAATCCTGGGTCAGACGGGGGCCGACGATTCGCCGGCCGAAGTCCTGCGCGGATTGCAGGACCGCTTAACGCGCATGCTGGACCAGGATGAAGTCATCGGGCTGGCCTATGCCGTGATCGACACCTCCGACGGGACGCTGCGCTACGCGCGGACCGGCGCGTACCCGCGCGTTTTAGTCAGCCAGGGAGCGGATCGGAGCCGTCAGGCCGAGCGTCTGTTGGCGCCCGAAGAAAGAGAGCTGAGATTCCGTTCCAGCCAGCCGGCAGCCGCGGACATCACCGTGATCGAGGGCCAATCACTGCTGGCTGCCGGCGATAGCGTCGTGCTCTTTACTGACGGCATCGCCAAGACCTGGGCTGAAGATAAACGGTCGCCCGAAAGCGAGCTGGCGAAAGTGTTAGCGGAGGGCCGGCCCGGCTCAACCCACCATTTGCAAGAGGCCTTGATGAAAACCGTCAATGACGGCCTCAAACGCGCGAGGAAACATGGCCTGGAAGATGATTTGACGGCCGTCGTCGTCCGGGTCGAGCAGCCCGCGGCAACCGCGGTGAGGGAGGGCCAATGACACGCCGCCGGTTGCTGGTCTTGCTCACCCTCGCGCTTGCCGGCTACGCCGCTTTGTTCCTGTTCTTCCCGCGGTATTCTGGTGCTGCGAGATGGGGCTACAGGCTTGACCGCGCGAGCGCCATTGCAAAAGCCAGAGAGGCGGCCGCACGGTTCGGGGTTGCTGCGGCGGGGTGGAAAGCATTCGCGACCACCACCTATGACCGGCAGATAGAATACTATTTCACGCGTCAGCCCAACCCCATTGTCGCCTCCCTGCTCTCACCCATCACGAATTCAGTGTGGCTGATCAGCCCACGCGGCGACCGCAGTTTTCGCGTCTATCTCAACTCTCGCGGCGAAGTGATGAAAATCGTCCGCCGCGAACCTGAGCCGCCCGCCAAAGCTGAAGCGCCATCTGCTGGAGTTGAAGACGAAGAACCACAAGCCAGACGCGCGGCCGAAGCAGCCTTGCAATTACTCTTAGGCGACGGGCAAGCTCGGTTCTCATCACTCGCGGTGACCGGCAATGCCAAAGAAGGCCGGACCTTCACCTGGACGGCCGCGCTCCCTGACGAACCGCGCGTGAAGTTGACCGCAGAAGCATTGGTGAAAGGAACGACGGTCAAGGAGGTGGGCCTCAAGCACAGCTTCGCTCCGCAGTTCCAGGCCGAGTACGACGCGCGGCGCGACCGCACTCTCAAATGGCTGTCGAACATCGGTAACATCATCGGCTTGCCGGCCATCGTCCTGGGCCTCGTTTTTTATTTCGTCGGGATCGTGCGCCGAGAGATTCAGCATCGCTCAGCGCTGATCTTTCTGGTGGTCGCTTTCCTCTTCCTGGTGGTGACCAAGGGCCTGAGCAGCTATCTGGAGAGTCTGCAAGGCAATCTGCGGGTGAGCGGTCCGTCGCCGCCCTGGCTCACCGCGCTCCTGCCGGTGTTGGTCTTCAGCTTGAACCTGCTGATCTTCGCGCTGGCGCTTTACGCCTTCTGGGCCGCGGGGCAAGCGCTCGCGGGCAGGATGGCGAATCGGCGCACGGTGGGATTGGAGTTGCTGCTGCGGGGACAGCTGCACACGCGGTATGTCGCCAGCAGCGTGGCGGCGGGCCTGCTGCTCGGCGGGTTGGTCGGCGCGATCCCGTATGTGGTCAGCAGTTTGTTTCCCGGCGCCGAGACCAATGCTCTGGGGTTTGAAGACCTCTTTGCCGCCCCGGTGCCTGGCATTGGCGGGGTGGCGACGGCGGAGATCTTTTCCATCTTTCTGCTCTTTAGCTTAATCGTGCCCCTGGTCGATGTTTATGTGCCCAGGCTCTGGCTCGCTCGCATCTTGATTCTCCTCATCGGAAGTTTTTGGTTTACTGCCGACGATTACTTTCACCTCTCCGCGGCGGCGGCCTTCACGAGCGCTCTCCTGATGGTGCTCGCCTACCAGGCGATCTACCGGCGCTTCGATTTCCTGGCCGTGATCATTGCCGCCATGGCGGCACACACCGCGGATGGCGCCGCCGCTTTGTTCTCGCAGCCTTCCGCTTCGCTGCACGCTTCCGCCATGCGTGTCCTGATCGTGCTCGGCGTGTTGCTGGTGGTGGCGCTCGTGGGAGTCTGGAAAGGCCGCGAGGCGCCTAAAGAGGCGTTCGATCCCCTCCATCAAGTGGATAGCCGCGCTGAGCGCGAGCGATTGAAGGCTGAATTCGGCGTCGCCCGCCGGGCGCAAGAACAGATGTTGCCGGCCTCGCCGCCGGAGCTGCCCGGCTATGAGATCGCCGCCACCTGCCGCCCGTCGAAAGAGGTCGGCGGTGATCTCTACGACTTCATTCCGCTCTCGGACGGACGGCTGGGCATCGTCGTCGCCGACGTCTCGGGCAAAGGTGTGCCGGCCGCTTTGTATATGACCTTGACCAAGGGGCTGTTGGCCTCAGTCTCGGAAGAGATGAGCGATCCGGGTGAGATTCTGCGTGAAGTCAATCGGCACCTCTACGCCGCCTGCCGGCGAAAGGTCTTCGTGACGCTCTTCTTCGGCGTGATCGAGCCGGCGACGCGGACGCTCGTCTACTCTCGCGCCGGTCACAACCCGCCCGTGTGGCGCAACGCTGCCGACCGAACGACCAGCATGCTGCGGGCTTCTGGTCTGGGCTTGGGTTTGAATGCCGGCCAGCTCTTCGACCGGAGCTTGGCGGTCGAGCGCATCCAACTCGGGCCTCAAGACGCGCTCTTTTTCTACTCTGACGGAATCACCGAAGCGATGAACGCGCAGGGCGAAGAGTACGGCGAGGAGCGCCTCATCGCCACAGCCGCGCGGACTGACGGCCTGGGGGCCGAAGCGACGCGCGACGCCGTCCTGACCGACGTCGGGGCGTTCCTCGGGCAAGTGCCCCCGCAAGACGACATGACGTTAGTCGTCGTCCGCGTCGCGAGCGGGTCGTGGTGAGGGGGCCAAAGGCGGGATGATTGTGATAAGATGAGCGCCACTTCCAAGTCCCGCGACCTGTCAGGTTGCGGCTGTCTTGGGTAACGCACTGATCGCGAGGGCCACCGCAACCTGACAGGTCGCGGGACATTTTCCAAGGAGGGTTGAGCGTGGCAAATCCATTTTCAGTTCAGAAGGCGAGACAAGCTGGCCTCTCGGTTGTGAGCCTGGAGGGCTTTGTCGACGCGCACACCGCGCCCCAGTTCGAGCAGGCCATCCAGTCCGAGATCGACGCCGGCCGCATCCGCCTCATCGTCAACTGCGAAAAGCTGACCTACATCTCCTCCGCGGGCTTGGGCGTCTTCATGAGCTTCATCGAGGAGGTGCGGGAGCAGGGCGGGGACATCAAGATCTGCGGCCTGGCTCCGAAGGTGAGGCACACCTTCGAGATTCTCGGCTTCCAAGACCTCTACGACCTGTTAGACGACCTACCGTCGGCCGTGCAGCGTTTTGCCGAAGCGCCGGTGAAGGAGGGCTGAAGATGGCCGCCATCGAGAGGAAACTCACCCTGCATGTCCCCTCGTCCACCGAATGGCTCGCGCTGATCCGCGAGTTCGCCGCCTCCGTCGGCACGCAAGCCGGCCTGAGTGAGGCCGATGTCTCCAAGCTCGAACTGGCGGTTGACGAGGCGTGCGCGAACGTGATCGAGCACGCCTACGGCCACGACCGGACGAAAGAGGTGGTCGTGCGCGCGAGGTTCGACGACGAGGCCTTGCGCATTGACGTGATCGACACCGGCCGCGGCTTCGACCCCTCGCAGGTCCAGCCGGCGGAGCTGGAGAGGCTCGTCGCCGAACGCAAGTCGGGCGGCTTGGGGATGCGCTTGATCAAGACACTCATGGATGAAGTCAATTACGAGATCGTGCCCGGCCAGAAGAACGAGCTGCATATGATGAAGCGGATCCAGAAGAAGTCTGAAGACTCCGGAGAACACAAAGAGTGAGGGGCCATTCATGTCGTTTTGACGAACACACCCTGGGTGCGCACGCTTCTAGCGTGCCAGGTCTGCTGGCCGCAGCCTGCTCATCGAAGACCAGCACGCAGGATGCGTGCACACCCAGGGACTTCCCGAGGAGGTAAAGATCATTGGTGACCCCTGGCCCGCTAGATGCTCCCGACACGAGTCTCTCCGGACTCGACTCGTCCCGCTTGGAAGCGCTGCTCGAGTCGGCGCAACTGCTGCACTCCTCGCTCAACCTGGAAGACCTCCTCCGCCATCTTTTGCGCTCAGTCATGGGCCGCCTCCTGGTGGGCCGAGGCTTGATTGCGGTCGCCGAAGACGGGACTATGCGCCTCGCCCTCGTGCGGGGGATGCCGAAGTTGACGGCGGGCGCCCCGTTTGACGAGGTGGCTGCCCGCGCCGCTGGCGTAGACTTGATCCTTCCCATCGGCGATGAGGAACAGCCGGTCGGCCTCCTCGGCATCGCTCGCCCGGCGAGCGGGCCGGTGGGTCCTGAAGAAGTCGCGTTCCTCAAAGCTCTGCTCGGCATCGCCGCCAGCGGCATCGCCAACGCCAGCGCCCACGCCGAGGCCAACCGCCTCAACCAGGATTTGGATCAAAAAGTTCAGGAACTGAAAACGCTGCTCGACCTGGTGCGCGGATTGACCTCGACGCTGGAGCCGGACGACGTCGCGCAGCTCCTGATGCTCACGCTCGCCGGGCGCTGGGCGGTGCGCAAATACGCGCTCGCGGCGTGGAAGGCCGGCCACCCGGTCGTGCTCCGGCAGAAAGGCCTGGACCTGCCGGGCTTGAGCGATCACGAGAGCTATCGGGTTGACCTGGCCGAACTGCCCGAGGCCGTCAGAGTCGCCGACCTGCCGGAGAGCGAATTCAAATCCGCCCTCCGGGAGCAACAAGGCGAGGTCCTCTTCTTGCTGCGGACGGGTGAGATGGCGAGCGGTGTGATCGTGCTCGGCCCGCGCCCCGGCAACCTCTCCTTCAGCGAGTCTGATTTGGAGTTCGGCGCGGGACTCGTGGCTCAGGCGGCGGTCGCGTTCGAGAACTCGTGGTACTTCCGCGAAGCCCTCGAACGGAAAAAGATCGAGCAAGAATTGGCGCTCGCCGCCAGCATTCAAGAGACCCTCTTTCCCGCCGCCATGCCCCGCTTGGCGGGCTGCGACCTCGCCGCTCGCAACCGGCCTGCGCGACAGTGCGGCGGGGATTACTACGACGCCCTGCCCGTCGCCTCAGCGGGCGAGCAGCATCCGCACCTGCTCTGCGTCGCCGACGTCTCGGGCAAAGGCTTGCCCGCCTCGCTCCTGATGAGCAACATCCAGGCGACGCTGCGCGCCCTGCTCGGCCGCATCCCCTCGCTCACCGAGCTCGCCGCGCACACCAACGAACTGCTCTATGCCACCACGCCGTCGAATAAGTACGTGACCGCCATCCTCCTCGAACTCGACCCGGCCACGGGCCAGGGCCGCTATGTCAACGCCGGCCACACCGATTGCCTGCTGCTGCGGGCCGACGGCGAAGCCGTCTGGCTCAAAGCCACCGGCACACCGCTCGGCTTGATGCCAGGCATGCCTTACGAGGAAGAGAGCTTCCAACTCCAGCCGGGCGACCTCGTCGCGCTTTTCTCCGACGGGGTCACCGAGGCCCAGGACGGCGACGAGAATGAGTTCGGCGAGTCGCGCCTGGCGGACTGCCTCCGCCAAGTCACGGATGAGCCGGTGAAGGAGATCGTCGCGCGAGTCTTTGACGAGATCGACCGCTTCGCCGGCACCGCCCCGCAGTATGACGACATCACGTTGCTTGTGCTTAAAAGGACGGCCTAAACAACGATGGCAAAAACTATCCTGTGACTCCTTGATGAGCTTACAAGTGGCATGCCTTACTCAGTCCCTGAAAGGGACAAATTCAATAGCCGGGGGTGACAACCCCCGGAATCGAGGCGCCACCGAATTCCGACCCTGAAAGGGTCGCATTGCGATCTCCAAAGAGAGGGAGGCAACGATGGCACAAACGTTAGTCAGTCTTTTAATTCACGTCATCTTCTCCACCAAGCACCGGGCCGATTTGATTACGCCGGAGATTGAGCCTGAATTGTTCGCCTACCTGGGCGGGATCGCGAGGAATCACCACTCGCCTCTGCTCGCCGGCAACGGCACGTCTAATCACGTCCATCTGCTGCTGTCACAATCCAAGACCGTCGCGCTCAGTGAGCTGATCGGTGATCTGAAGCGAGACTCCTCGAAGTGGCTCAAAAGCAAGGGACGGCAATTCGCCGATTTCCATTGGCAAGATGGCTACGGCGCGTTTTCCATCGGGCAATCGAACCTGGCGGCGGTGAAGACCTACATCGCCCGGCAAAAGGAACACCATCGCCAGAGAACTTTTCAAGAGGAGTTTCTGGCTTTCTTGAAAAAGTACAATGTTGAGTATGACGAAAGATATATCTGGGATTGATGGTGTGCGCAAGGCGACCCTTTCAGGGTCGGACGTTATGTGGATGCCGCTTTCCGGGGATGTTATCCCCGGCTATTGAATGTATCCCCTTCGGGGATGAGCCACTGTCGCCACCCATTGGCCTGAGGGCGGTACTCCAAACCTTACCTTCAGGTTGATTGAGCCTTGGCGCTCTCTTGCGCCAACAGGGCTTTCTTACGCTCCAAGCCCCAGCGGTACCCCCCGAGGCTGCGGTCTTCCCGAATCACTCGGTGGCAGGGGATGACCAGGGCCACGGGGTTAGTGGCACAGGCGCGGGCCACTGCTCGGACGGCTGTGGGGCGGCCGATGGCTTGAGCGACCTCGCCGTAAGAGCGTGTGCTGCCGTAGGGGATGGCCCGCAGTTTCTCCCAGACGCGCCATTGAAAAGCCGTCGCCTGCACGTCCAGGGGCAACTCCAAGTGTGGGCGTTGGCCGTTGAGGTGGCTCACCAGAGCGCTGACCCATGCGCTTAAGGGCGAGCCGTCGCGGTGAACCTCGGCGGCCGGGTACTCGCTCAAGAAAGCAGCTTCGAGCGCGCTCTCATCATCGCCCAAGCTGATTGAGCAGAGTCCTCGCTCGGTGGCCGCCACGAGCAAGCATCCGAGGGGGCAATCAACGATCGCGTAGTTGATGCGCATGCCTCGGCCGCCGCGGCGGTAAGTGGCCGGGGTCATCCCGAGTTGGGCCGAGGCTCGCTCATAGAGGCGGCTGCTGGAGCCGTACCCCGCGTCATACATGGCATTGGTCACGGATGCTCCTTCCTTCAATCGCGCTTTGAACTGGCCCAACCGGCGGGCGTCCGCGTACTGGCGCGGCGTGACGCCGGTGATCCGCTTGAAAACCCGTTGGAGGTGGTACGGGCTGAGTCCGACCTGCGCACCGAGCTCGCCGAGCGTCACCGGGTCTCCGAGCCGGCTTTCAATCGAGCGGCAGACGCGCTGGACCAATTCCGCCTGAGGGTCGCCGGCCATCGCCTGGCGAGGGTCGCAACGGCGGCAGGAGCGGAAGCCGTCACGCTCAGCCGCCTCGGGCAACGGGAAAAAGACGACTTGCTCCCGCCGCGGCCGCCGCGACGGGCAGGACGGCCGGCAGTAGATGCCTGTGGAGCGCACGCCATAAACAAACATGCCGTCGGACCCCTTATCCCTGGTGAGCACTGCCTGCCAGTAAGCTTCTTCGTTCACAGCCTACCTCCTGAGTTGGTTTTCTTCAGTTGACGTGATGAGCATAGAGGCAAGGCGGCTTTGAATCTATCCGATTCTTGCGCTTAAATTGTGCCTCTCGAATTTAGAGCGGATGACGATTGGGGGTGAGGTACAGTACGGGGAGCGTGAGCGACCTGAGCTTGGCGGATCAGGCCCGTATCGGGGCTTCAGGTCGCTCACGCTCCCCGTACTGTACCAGCCGCATCCCATTTAAGGAGACTCGCTGATGGAAAGCATCAAAGTCGCGCCGGTCAAGCCGACCGTCTCTGTGGAGCTACTCAATCAGCTCGATGTGCGCGTGGGGACGATCCGCCTCGTCGACGAGGTGACAGGGTCGGACAAACTCGTCAAGCTCACGGTCGATTTCGGCGACCACCAAAGAAGCATCCTGGCCGGCCTCAGGAAGGAGCGTCAGGATCCGAAGGAGATCGAAGGGAAGCAGGCGTTGTTCGTCGTCAATCTAGCGCCCAAGAAGATGATGGGCGAGGTTTCGGAAGGCATGCTCTTTGACATCGGGTATGCCGACGGCATCACGCCCGTGCTCGCCGTGCCCGAGCGCCCGGTGCCCGACGGCGCTCGCGCCGGATGACTGATTGCGTTGGGCAGGAAGCGCCGCCGTCGATTCGGATCAGCTTTCATCGGCGGGGGAATTGATCAGGGTTATCTGTGAAGAGGGCATCGACTCCCAACGCGTCCAGGTAGTGAGCCATCTCTTCCCGAACGCTCTTGAAGCGCCCGACCGCGCTCGACTTGAAGGTATAGGCGGTAACGCTCAAGCCGAGGTCGTGAGCCCGCTTCACCACGACCGGGTTGGCCTCGATCAACTGTTTGGCCGGGCCGATGCCCGCGGCAAACTCCCTGGCCTCTTTCAACCCTTCCGCCGACAGCCACTGACCCCGCTCCGACGGGTCCACCAGCAGGATCAGCGGCAACTTGGTTTTTAGCTCCAGCGCCATCTTCCGCAAGCTGGCGGCGCTGAAGGATTGGATGATGACCGGAGTTTTGGGATCTGCCTCTGGCTGGTCGAGCCGGTTCTTCTTGAGTTCGGCGAGCACCAAGCGCTCCATATCAAACCCGCGGCTGCCGTAGACCTCCGGGGCCTTGGTCTCAGGGTATAGACCCGCCTTGCCGCGAATCTCGTCGATGGCCTCCTGCCAGGTCGGCACTTTTACTCCCTTGAACTTCTCTCCGAACCATGCGCCGGCATCGAGCTGCCGGACCTCTTTCAGAGTGAAATCGGAGACGTACCAGTGCCGGGTGGCGGCACCTGTGCGCCCCTCTTTCCTGGCACGATCGGGGAAGACCTCTTTGACGTTGGTCGTGCGCTCGAGGGTGAGGTCGTGCAGGCAGACTAGGACGCCGTCCTTGGTGATCTGTAGGTCCTGCTCGACAAAATCAGCGCCCTGCGCGATGGCCAGGCGGTAGGCTGCCAGCGTGTTCTCGGGCGCGTAAGCCGAGGCCCCGCGATGAGCGATGAGAGTCTTCTTCGGGTATTGGGCGGAGCTTGAGTTTGGCATGAGGCTCAAGACCAGGAGACCGCATAGACCGAAAGCGATGGATATTCTCTTCAGGGTGGCGAGTCGGTCTCGTGATTGGGTGCTCGGCATGACCTCTCCCTTGGCAATCAGATTTCGCGCTTCAGTCGTTGTCCCGCGACCTGTCAGGTTGCGGCGGCTGTCAGTGAGAAGGCTAGTAGATTCCGAAGCACTGATGGCGCACGCCGCCGCAACCTGACAGGTCGCGGGACATGGTTTTCTTGAACTCTATAGTCTCAAGCCACCGGCCTGTCCTCCCACCTCCGCACCGGGATGATCATCCCTTTTTCCTGGAGCGGCGACGAAATCTCATCCCGCTCCGGCAGCAGGTCGGTGGTGCTTTCAGTCACCGAAGGAGGGGCCGTTGGCGGAGGTAATTCTGTGGCCGGCAGGGGTGCCTCTGCGGCCGGCGGAGGTGCTTCTACCGTCTGCGGCATCACGCTCGCTGGTTGTGGCTTGGCCGGTGCCTCCCGCTTCACTGGCTCGGGGTTAAGTGTACGGTGTAAGCGCCGGATCCCAGTCAGCAGCGTCGGCCAGCCTAAGGCGCTGAGCATGAGCACTAAGACGGCGACCCCTTTTTCCGCCATCGTCAAACCTGCCGCGCCTCGGCTCACCGCGAAGAAGAGGAGCGGCGTCAGGAAAGCCAGCGCCAGGAAGCAGGCGCCCCAGCCGATGGCATGGTGCCCGGCGCGCGCACCGGACGTTAATCGGAGCACTTCGATCTCAGCCGGGATCCCCCTCGCCGCCGGGGCGCCACACTGGCGGCAGAAGCGCGAACCGGCGACGGCTTCTGCCCCACATCCGGCGCACGTCGCTGTTTTGGCGCGTAGCAAAGCAAGGGCGACGATGGCCTCGGCCTCGCGCCTCAGCGTTTGCAGGTCGCCGTCTGTCAGCATCGAGCATTTGACCCGGTAATTGAAAGTAGCTTGCGTCGCCCCCGCGCTCAGCGGTTTCAGCCCGATGGTGAGGAGCGTGGGGTAGTCGAGGACGTTGGCCGAGCTGTCATAGACCGCCCACCCGCAGGCGCCCCGCCGCGCATACAATGTGTCTTCACTGACCACGAAGTAGCCGAACTTCTCGAGCGCATGAGCCAGGCGCTGGCGCATACTCTCCACGTCGCCGGCTATCGGCAGGCGGATCAAGCATTGTTCGCTGGTGAACCCCGCATCGCCGTGGTTGGCCGCCGCCATCAACTCTGGGTTCATTGGGCTCTCCTTTCCTTGAGCAAGAGCGCGTCAAGAGATTTATGCCAACGCATCTTGGTGTCTCGCGGAGTTCCGGCCGATTCAGTTGGACGCGCCTTAGTCCGCCGCACCGGTAGGCAATGATAAGACTGAGCGTCCTGGGCCGCAACTTTATTACGGCTGGGCACGATAAAACCCTGCACGCGCCGAAATCCTGGGGTATAATCACCGGTCACGCGGGCTGCCTCAGCAGCAGTTCTTACTTGGAGAGTGAGAGATGAAAAAGTTTCCCCTGACCCTACTCTTGTGCGCCGCCTGCTGCTTCACCGCCGCGGCCCAGAGCCAGCCTGCCGGCCAGCCGCCTGATTCGCAGGTCGTCATTGGCGGCGCCCCCGCGGGCAAGCGCACGGCCGAATTGCGCCAGGAGTCGTTCGAGATCGTTTGGCGCACGGTCAAAGAGAAGCACTTCGACCCGAACTTCGGCGGCGTCGATTGGGACAAAGTGCGAGAGCAGTACGCGCCGCGGGTGGGGGCGGCCAAGAGCGATCAGGAGTTTTATGGCCTGCTTCAGCAGATGCTCGGCGAACTCCACCAGTCTCACTTCAACATCATCCCGCCCGAGTACATCATCGAAGACGGCTCGAAGGAGCGGCCGACCGGCGAGGCTGGCCTTAACCTCCAGATCATCGACGGCCAAGCCGTCATCACTCGCATCGCACCCGGCTCGTCGGCCGCGCGTGCCGGGCTGCACCCCGGTTTCGTCATCAAAAAAGTAGATGACACGCCGGTGGAGCAAATCATCAAGCGCTTTGCCAAGAGCAAGGAATCGCCCGCCCTGACCCGCCTCCGCATGGCCCGTGCCACGCTGGCGCAGATCGACGGCACGCATGGCACCTCCGTGCGCCTCCTCTACCTCGACGGGCGCGACCAGCCGCGCGAGGCGAAGCTTGAACGCGAACGGGCGAAGGGCGAGTTATCGCCGCCGCTCGGGAACTTCCCCCCGCAGTATACCGAGTTCGAGGCGAAGCGGCTGGCGGGCAACATCGGCTACATCCGCTTCAACATCTTCGTCGTCCCCTTGATGGATAAAATCCGTGCCGCCATCCGGGAGATGAGCGATGCGCCCGGCCTGATCATCGACCTGCGCGGCAATCCGGGCGGGCTCGGCGGGATGTCCTCGGGGATCGCCGGGCTGCTTGAGACCAGGCAGACCTCGCTGGGCACGATGCGGATGCGCACGGGCTATCAACACTTCGCCGTCTTCCCCCAGCCGGACCCATACACCGGCCCGGTCGCGATTCTGATTGATGGCGGGAGCGCCTCGACCAGTGAGATTTTCGCCGCCGGCATGCAGGAGATCGGCCGGGCCATGATCGTCGGCGAGCAGAGCGCGGGCGCGGCGCTCCCCTCTATTTTCTTTAAACTCCCAACGGGCGCGCTCTTCCAGTACGCCTTCGCCGACCTCAAGACGCCGAAGGGCGTGCTGATCGAAGGGCGCGGCGTGGCGCCCGATGTCGAGGTGAAGCTGAGCCGCGCGTTGCTGCTCAAGCAAAGCGACCCGCAGCTTGACGCGGCCGTCGAGCAGGTGCTCAAGCATTCGCGCCCGCCGAAGGGCCGCTAAATCAAATGACAGAACCTTGGCACCATGGGCCAAACCACAGAGACACCGAGCAAAGAGGGAGCACCCCATAGTTTTCTTCGTGCTGATCTCTCGGTGCCTCTGTGGTTCATCATTCAATCAAGAAAGGAAATTTTTATGAAGCGAATCGCAACCGTCATTCTTCTCACCTTGCTGGCCGCGGGCTTGGCCTTGGCGCAAGAGTCTCAGCCGGCCACCAAAGCCAAAGAGAAAGAGGCAGGGAAGGCGACCGCCTCCGCCGCCGCGCCGAGCATTGATCAAATCCTCGACAAATTCGTCCAAGCCATCGGCGGTAAAGCGGCACACGAGAAATTGACCAGCTCCGCCTCGAAGGGCTCCTTCGAGATCCCGGCGATGGGCGCGACAGGCACGGTCGAGGCCTACGCCAAGGCCCCGAACAAGACGGTCACGATCGTGACCATCGCCGGCTTCGGCGAAGTCCGCGAAGGCTACAACGGCACCACCGCCTGGGCCCAGGACCCGATGAACGGGCTGCGCGAGAAGAGCGGCGTGGAGCTGGCGAGGACCAAGCTCGACGCGGATTTCTACCGATTCACCCGGCTCAAGCAACTCTTCCCGAAGATGGAGCTCAAGGGGAAAGAGAAGGTCGAGGACCACGAAACTTATGTCATCTTGTCGACGCCCGCCGAAGGCAACCCCGAGAAGATGTACTTCGATACCCAGTCCGGATTGCTCGTGCGCCTTGATCGGGAGGTCGAAGGCCCGCAAGGCAAGCTGCCGGTCGAGGTCTATCTCGATGATTATCGGGAAGTCTCCGGCATCAAAATGCCGTTTACCGTGCGCCAATCAACCCCGGCTTTTAGCGCCGTCCTGAAGTTTGAGGAGGTCAAGTTCAACGTCCCGGTTGAGGACGCGAAGTTTAATAAGCCTGCCCAGTAGTGGGCTGCTGGCATAGGTGGCTCGCAGCTAAGAGGATTTCTGAAAAGGTCTTGGTGAAGCCCCACCGGGGCGCAATGTAATAGCCAGGGGCATCGCCCCTGGCTATTACATTGCGCCCCGGTGGGGCGGCGAGCGACCAACCTCAAACTTTTACAACCGCCGCCAAAGAATTTCTCAAGAGTATCTTCCGCAACGTCTCGATCCTGGACAAAGGCGCTCGCGAATCGATCACCAACTTTGAGAAGGGCGTCGGCGACGTCGCCATCACATCCGAGAACGAGGTGCTGGTCGGCCGGCAGGCTGGGCGGCAGTACGACTATGTCATCCCGCGCTCGACGATCCTGATCGAGAACTCGGTGGCGCTCGTGGACAAGTATGTCGACCAGCACGGGGTGCGCGAGGCGGCCGAAGCCTTCCTCGACCGCCGGGCTCTGAATCGACATGGCTTGACAGGTTGAGGAGTCGCGCCTAAGCTCCCCGATTATGACTGGTCGCATTCTTGCTGGATTATTGAGCAGCCTGCTGATCTTGGGCGTAAAACCGGCAGCTCTCGCCCAAGAGAAGAGCGCCGCCCCCGCTCCCGCCGTCGAGCTTGAGAAGAAGGCCGACAGCAAAGAGGAGGACAAGACAGCCGTCGATAGCGGGACCTCATCCACGAAGCCCAAGCCGGCGGCGGGGAGACTAACCCGCTGGTTTGAATTGCAGGCGGCCACGCTCAACGCCCGCTACCGATTCATCAGAAACAGCGCTGGCGTCACCACCAGTAATTCGCTGCAGCACAAAGAGGTCTTCAAAGGCCGCTTCAAGTTCGACGGGGAAGGCCGCTACAGCATCAACGCCGGCCTTTTCTCGGGCCGCACGTTCACCGGCACCTGGGAAAATACGGGCTTGGGCATCGGTCAGGGGCAGACCAACCTGGCGCTCAAGCAACTCTATTTGGCGGCTCAGCCCATCAAGGGAGTTGAATTTCAATACGGCGGCCTCTACCTGGTGCGCGGCGAATCGTCGGAGATCACCACTTATGATGAAGACGGCTATATCGTCGGCGAAAGGATCAGTCTCAGACGGCCCGACAAGCTCTTCTTTGATGAAGTCTCGGTCACCTATGCCTACCTCGGAGACCTCAACACGCCCAACCTCAACAAACGCTACCATCGCCTGAAGCAATCGAATTATCACCAGTTCCTCGTCGGCAAAAAGATCGGCCAGCGAGCCGCCGTCTCGGCGGATTATACTTTCCAGTCCGGCCGGGAGACCTTGCGTCAAGCGGTCAAGCTGAGCCTGCCGGAACTGCGCGTCGTGGATGCCATCCGGTTTGAGAATTACCAGCGGGTGGACGCGAGGCCGGATTACGGTTTTGCGCTCTCCGGCGAGAAGACCATCGCCAAGCGGTTAACGCTCGGCGGCGGTTATGCCCAGATCGATCCCCACTACGGCAGCGGCCTCAACGCGGACCGCTTTGACATCGGCAGACGCGTCTTCCTGTCGGGCAGCTTCCAGCTCTCACCGGAGTTCACCATCTCCGGCTTCGCAGGACGTGGGGTGGCCAACGGCGTGCCCATCTCTCAGCGCTCCCGCTTCGATGTGATCTTCAGTTATAACCTGCTGAAGAGTCTGCAACGCACCGGGCTGTTTTAATCGGCTAGGGGTTTGCTTCCTCATGACCGCAGGCTGATGAGATTATAGCGGTGGTGGTTTGAGGGTCCAGCCAACTTTCTAGTTTGCGGTTGTCCCCGCAAGCGGCTCTTGACGAAGCCCTCAGCAAACTAGAAAATTTACCGGACCTTCAAACCACAACCGCTGTAGTTTTCAGGAAAGGAGCCAATCACATGAAACTCTCGATCTGTTCTTTCAGCCTGTTGTCTCTGTGGCTGGCGATGGCGGTCGTCTCGGCACAGACGAAAACCATCGATTTCAACCAGGACAAAGTCGGCGAGGCGCCCTCCGGATTTTCCACGGCGCTGACAGGTAAGGGAAGGCCCGGGAAGTGGGTGGTCATGAAAGACAATGCCTCCCCCGACCAGGGTCACGTCCTCGCGCAGACTGATGCCGACGCGACCGGCTACCGCTTCCCGGTTTGCGTCTATGACGGCCTGACCGCGAAAGATGTCGATCTCACCGTGAAGTTCAAGCCGATCTCAGGGAAGGGCGACCAAGGGGCCGGCATCGTGTGGCGCTACAGGGATAAGGACAACTACTACCTCGTCCGCGCCAACGCCCTCGAAGGCAACGTCGTGCTCTACAAGGTCGAGCGGGGCCAGCGGACCGATCTGCCGCTCAAAGGGAAGGGTCGCACCTATGGGATGAAAGACAGCGTGCCTTCGGGGAAGTGGGGCACGCTGCGCGTGGTCGCCAAGGGCCATCTCTTCGAGGTCTACCACAACGGCAAGAAACTTTATGAGGTGGAGGACGAGACCTTCAAAGACGCGGGCAAGGTGGGGTTGTGGACCAAAGCCGACTCGGTGATCTATTTCGATGATCTACAGGTGACGGCGAAATGAATAGGCGAGATGAAAGATGGCCACAACCGGAGAGGCTCAACGGGGCGCCTTGTTGGTGAAGGAGCAGAGCTGAAGAAAAACGATGGCCCCTTTTTTCTCTAAAGCTGTGCGTGCGGCCGCCGCACTCGCGGCGGCCGCATTATCCCTCCAGGTTGCAGTCGAAGGGGCGCCTCAATCGGGTGCGCATTCAGCTCCTAATGGGGCCCGGCGGGCCGTCGTCGCGCGCGCCTCCTCCCACATCACTATCGATGGAGTGCTCGACGAGCCGGATTGGGCGGCGGCCACGCCGATTGGCGAGATCCTTCAGCGGGAACCGCGGCCGGGCGAGAAGGCGAGCGAGCGCACGGAGGTCAAGCTGCTCTACGACAGGGAGAACCTGTACCTCGGCGTCATGTGCTACGACTCGGAGCCGCAGCGCATTATCGGCACGCAGATGGCGCGGGACGCCGAGCTTCAGGCCGATGATCGGATCGAGATCATCGTGGACACCTTTCGCGACCGCCGCAACGCCTTCTACTTCGCGACCAACCCGCTCGGCGCCTTGGTGGACGCGCTGGTCATCGAGAACGGCCAGATCAACAAGGAGTGGGACGCGATCTGGACGGTGAAGACGCGCAAATTCGCGGGCGGCTGGTGCGCGGAATTCGCGATCCCGTTCAAGAGCCTCGGCTTCAATCAGGGGCAGTTGTCGTGGGGCTTCAATTTCTCGCGCACGATCAAGCGCAAGATCGAAGAGGACCGCTGGGCCTCGCCTCGGCTCGACGTGAAATTCTTTCAGGTCTCCGAGGCCGGGGAGATCGAAGGCTTGAGTGAGGTCGCGCAGGGGCGCGGGCTGGACCTTCGCCCGTATGTCGCGGGCAAATGGACGCGCGACAGCTTGACGGGCAACGAGACGTTTACAGGCAAGGGCGGCGGAGAGATCTTCTACAACCTCACGCCGAATCTGAAATGGACGACGACCTTCAACACCGACTTCGCCGAGACCGAAGTGGACAACCGGCAGATCAACCTGACGCGCTTCCCGCTCTTCTTTCCCGAAAAGCGCGCGTTCTTTTTGGAGAATGCCGGGGCGTTCAGCTTCTCCAATCCGGCGGGCAGCCGCGTTCCCGATGTCATCCCCTTCTTCAGCCGCCGCATCGGTCTGCTTGAGGGCAACGAGGTGCCGATCCTCGCGGGCACGAAGTTGACGGGCAAAATCGGCCGCTACGATCTCGGCGTGCTCGGCGTGCGCACGCGCGAGACGAGCTTCGCCGAAGCCAAGAACTTCTTCGTGGGCCGCGTCAAGCGCAATCTCTTCAAGCAATCCTACGTCGGCGGCATCTTCACCGACGGTGACCCTGCCAATCCGACCTCGAGCCGCACCTTCGGGGGCGACCTGCATCTCGCGACGGCCAACTTCCTGGGCAAGGAGCAGAATTTCGCCATCGATGTTTACGGACTCGAGAGCCGGAACGAAGGCGTGAAGGGCGATGACAGCTCTTACGGCTTCACCGCGAGCTATCCGAACGACCTGTTTTCCGGGCGCATCGGCTGGCAACATGTCGGCGGGCAATTCAACCCCGCGCTGGGTTTCGTGGCGCGCCCGAATGTGAACAAGCTGGACCTCCGCGCGGAGTTCGATCCGCGTCCGAAGCATTTCCTCAACGTGCGCCAGATGTTTCACGAGTTCGTCTTCACGCGCTACACCCGGCTCGACACGGGGCGGGTCGAGAGCTGGCGCCTCTTCACCGCGCCGATCAATTACGAACTCAATTCCGGCGAACACATCGAGTTCAACTACATCCCGCAATTTGAGCGGCTGTTCGAGCCCTTCGAGATTGCCGCCGGCGTCAGGCTGCCGCCGGGCGATTACCGTTTCACGCGCTGGCGCACGGAGGTCAACACCGCCTCCAAGCGCCGCTGGCAAGCCGACTTCGCCTGGTGGTTCGGCGGTTTCTATTCCGGCCATTCAAATCAGTTCGAGACCGGGTTCGGCTACAAGGTCGCGCCGCATTTTCAGATCCGGCTGGGGCTGGACCAGACCTTCGTGCGGCTCAAAGCGGGCAGCTTCGTGGCACGCATCTTCGAGTTGCGCGCCAACTATTCCTTCACGCCGTTTCTCTCGGTCTCCAACCTCGTGCAGTTCGACAACGAGTCGAGGAACCTCGGCTGGCAAGCCCGAGTGCGCTGGATCATTCGGCCCGGCAACGAGGTCTTCCTCGTCTTCAATCAAGGCTGGCTCCAGGACGAGCGCGGCGGTCTCAATTTCCGCCCGGCCGGGACGAGGCTGGCCGGGAAGTTTCAATATACGTTTCGTTTCTGACTATTTTGAGCGGATCGGCCGCCTGCTGGAAGAGCTGAAGTCAAAATAGTGACGGCACGGCTGCCCATCACACAGTCGCGGGCAATCTCGATAGCGACCTGCGCTTCGCGCAGGCCAATTCTGAGCCGGTTGATGGTTAAAGACCAAATTCTTTTTCAACTGGTCTGAGATTCTCGGACTACGGCCCTTGCTAGAATTCAAGACTTCAATTACATTCTTACACGCTACACATCCATAAGGGTCGGTTTGTTTTAGAGTCAAGTATCAGAGTTCCTTGCTGTGTCATCTTCATCTCACGTGCTCCACGGGGATTGAAGCAGTGCAGACATAGGGTGCCGCGTGCCTGGAGTGCCCGCCGAGTATGTGAATCTGGGCGGGAACTCCGATCTCAGACCTGAGGAGCGAGAAGGCAAGCCTGAGGGCGTATTGGCAGTTCGCACTTTTTAAATTAAATGAATTAAGTGAGGAATACCCAAAACTGGAGGTAGCCCCGTGCCCGAGCAACATGGCAGAACAAATCCTTTGTCAATCGCTATCCGGGCTGTCGCCCTATCGGTTGTGGTGGCCTTTGTCGCCCTTTTCCCTGCCTTGGTGAGGCCCGCCGGGCCACTTGCCCAGGTGAAGTCCACCGGGCAGGCCCTTCAGCAGACCGTGATTGGAGCGAAGTGCCGGCAGTGCCACAAGGCCATTGTGGAATCCTTCGCCCTGGACATCCACGGCAAAAGCGCCAAATTCCTCACGGATTCACGCGCCGCGACGTGCGAGAGCTGCCACGGCGACGGCAAAAAGCACATTGATACCGCGGAACCCAAGGACATTATCAACCCGCCTAACCTGACGCCGGCGCAGGCCAACGAATCCTGCCTTCAGTGCCACTCCCGTGATCGCACGCATAATACCTGGCGGGGCGGAAAGCACGACCGAAGCGACATGAGCTGCTTGTCGTGCCACAATGAGCACCACCCCAAGTCCCCCGAGAGAATGCTGACCACCTTCACCGTCGAGGACACGTGCTTGCGCTGCCACACTGATAAGCGCAAGGCTCTCTACCAGCGCTCGACTCATTTGTTCCGCACCGAGCATCGGGTTATGAAAGTGAGTTGCGCCTCCTGTCATAATCCGCACGGAGGGGAAGGGCGCAAAATGCTCCAGGCCCGCTCAGTCAATGACACGTGTTATCAATGCCACGCTGACAAGCGGGGCCCCCTGCTCTGGGAGCATGCCCCAGTGCAACAGAACTGCCTGATTTGCCATAGCCCGCACGGTTCCAACAACGTCCATCTGCTGACCACGCGCAGCCATCAGTTGTGCCAGCAGTGCCACGTCCATCTGTTGCCACGCCACTCGACCGTCGCCGGTTTCGACGTCTTCACTTTCAATCAAGGTTGTGTGAATTGCCACAGCCAGATTCACGGTTCCAATCACCCCGCGGGGAGAACGTTTACGCGCTAAGGAGACCAACATGAAACCTGATCGACCAAACCGACTCCAGTCGCCAGTTAAGGCCGCGATCAGCTCGTTGGCGATCTTCGTCGTGGCGATCTTTGCGGTGCCGGAAGCCCAGGGCCGACAACAGTCCCCGCCAGGGGAAAGTGTCACAGACGCGACAACAGGCTTTGCGGTGCCCTATCCCTGGAGACAACAAAAGCCGGACGGAAAGAACCAGCCGGCGGAGAAGAAAAAGCCCGAAGCACAGAAACCATCCCAGGTGAAGAAGACCCCCGAGCTGCCCCACGGCCTCAGAGCCGTCATCGAAATCGGGGGAGAGGACGTCGAACTCCGGGGTGACCGCCCGGGTAAATTCCAGGAGTACCGGGATTACCCGAGGAGCTTTTTCATGCGGAATCTGCTGTTGAATTTTGAATCCGCCAGTTCACCTTTCATCCTCTCCCTCAAAGCGCGGGAGATTCGCGAACAGGACCAGCGCTACAGCGCCGAAGTTTGGAAAGTAGGAAAATTCCATACCCAATTCTTGTGGGATCAGATTCCACACTACTATTCCGACGGCAGCACTTTTGATCTGAGGCGGGCACCGGGAGATCTGGCTGTTGACCCGGCTTTGCGGGCGAGTCTGCAGGCGGCCATCCCACTTTTGCCAAACGCGAATGGGCCGCCCCTTGGTCCCACATCCATTCAGCTGCGCGATCTCCCTCAATATCAGCAACTACTCCCCCTGGTGCGCCAGGCCGTGCAGTTTGGGCCGGGCGTGAATCTGCGCCTCCGCTCGGACCAACTGCTAGTGACGCAATCCTATCATCCGAATGAAAACTGGGAACTCTATTTTCGCGTACAACAACTGCACCTGAATGGCACGCGCCCCAAGCCCACCGGCACTTTCGAGCGCGCGGGGCTTCCTGCGCCGAACCAGGACGGCGTCTGGGAAGCCCAGGGGGTAGAACTCGCGGAACCGGTCAAGTATCAGACGACCAATCTCACCTTCGGCCTTGAGTATTCGCGGCCCAAATGGCGGGTCGGAGTGGATTACTTTCTCTCGAGGTTCCGGAATTCCATCCCGGCGCTGACCTGGGAGAATCCATTTCGCTTGACCCCGTCCTTGGCGAACCCAGGATTCGGCACGGGACGCAATCGGTATGTCCAAGCCCAACAGGCTTTGCCGCCCGAGAACGATTACCAGAGCGTCAACGTGCATGCGGGTGTGGACCTGCCGCACGAGACCCAATTGCGAGGCGCCTTCACCTGGGGCCGCGGGACGCAGAATCAGCCGTTCCTGCCCTATACGCTGAATTCGGCCTTGACGGCTGCGAATCTAACTCCCCTTCTGCCGGCCGGGGCTACTGCTTGCCCGCAGAACACCAGCGGTCCCAACTGCGTGCCAGCCCTTTTCGGGTTGGCCTTGCCGCAGCCTTCGCTGGGCGGCGAGGTTCGGACTCTCAATCACGACTATGCCCTGGCCAGCCGGCCTTGGAAAAACATGCGCTTCCTGTTGCAGTACCGCTCCGACGACAAAGACAACCGGAGTTCGCAGATCACGTTCCCGGGGCTGCCATCCTTCGGCGATTCGAGTGTGCGCACGAGCGCGGATTTTTATAACCGGGCCATCGAGAATTTCCCGACCTCCTACAAACGGCAGAACACGACGGCCACCTGGCAATGGGAAGTGAGTAAAAGCTTGAGCTGGGAGTTGGAGTATGATTGGGAGATCTGGAATCGCCGCTTCTTTGAAGCGCCGCGCACCAACGAGCACAGCCTGCACGGACGACTCAACTACCGACCGACGCTGGGCGTCGCGCTCAAGGCCGATTATCTCTACGCGGATCGCAAACCGACTTGCAACCCGGCGAAGTCGCCGTTCTTGGATCCTTGCTACCCCACGCAGCCGCTGACCTTCAACCAGAATCTGACCGTTCCCGGGCTCCCGAGCGGCGGCGGGCCCGGTTGGGAAGTGACGCTCGTTTCACCAACTCAGCCGACGAATCTGACCATCCCATTCGTCCGCGGCGTCCCGCTGGAGTTCAATCGCCTGCGCCGCTTCGATGACGACAAGCGGATGCGCAAGGACGGCGGGCTGTCGCTGGAGGTGACCCGGTGGCAGCAGGCCACTTTCTCGGCCTCCTATCGCTACTTGCGCGACGATTACGACAAGGGGGCTCGGAACAATCCTTTCTACGGACTCCACTATGACGTGCTCTCCACAGTCGACGCCCAGTTTACTTACTTTCTCACGCCCGCGCAGAAAGATGATCAACAGACCAACACCCCTCCGACCACCAGCAGCTGGAAGGGGAACACCTTCTTCTACGCCAACTATTCCCGGGAGCAACAGCAGATCGGGTATCTCGGCTTGGGCCATCTGATCATCGGAGCGGTGCAAGACGTGAGGGCCTGCTGCGGCCAATATCCCATCAACAATACTTGGCTGCGCAGTTCAAGCATCCACCTCGACATGTTCCAGTTCGGCATTAACCACGCGAGCGAAGGCGAACGCACCGTCGTGGATTTGTCTTACGTGTTGGCCTTCGCCAGGGACAAAACGAGCACGGCCAATCCCTTTACCGTCCTGGATGTTTCTCATCGGACGGCAGGCGCCATTAACTATCCGGACGTGATTAACCGGCAGCAGGAGGTCAATTTCTTCATCACCCGTCGGTTGCGACCGGGACTCGATCTGGGGTTGAGCTACCGGTTCGAACCCTACCGGCTCGACGATTACTACACCAACAACCTGCAGCCTTATCAGGTCCAAATGCCGCTTCCGGGTCCGGCCCAACTGTCGGTTGCGAGGCCCGACATCACCTCTCCGACCCCGCGCTACCTGTTTTTGAACGCCCGGTTCACGACCTATCACGCCAATGTGGCCACGATTTTTCTGCGTTATACTTTCGGATTATGAGAGCTTGAAAGGGAGAGACGCCCGATCTCGCACCGCAGCGTTCGGGCGTGGAGTCAGATCAACTGTGTTGCTTTGAGAAGGAGTCGTAACAGATGAGACGCTATGTAATTGCTCTGATGGGTGCGCTGATGATGATCGCCCCGTTGGCCATGTCAAAGCTGGGGCCTTCTCAAGCCCAGGAGAAGCCAACTCAGACCCAGGAAAAACCAAAGGGAGATGCGGGTGCCGGAAAAGAATTGTATATGGCAAACTGCAGAAAGTGCCATGGCGAGGGGGGTGAGGGTAAACCCGCAATGTATCGGCGGGTGAATGCGACCATTGTGCATCTTGGCTCCAAGCAGGCCCAGGAGAAGAGCGATGATGAGATCCGCAAGAGCATGACCGACGGCTTCGGCAAAATGGAAAAGATCGAGGACCTCACCCCTCAGGAGATCGAGAACATCCTCGCATTCGTCAGGACGCTCAAACAGGAACCAACTAAGCAATAACTCCCTCAGCGCGTCACCGGATTTTGCGCGGCCCTTGGGATGCACTTCCAGCCCACGGGCGGGGGAAAGCCGCGGTCACTGGCGACTTCGTGCTCCTGGGGGGCGAAGTCAACCCCGTCATCCGCGCCCTGCGTGAGAACGGGATTGAGGTGACTGCGCTTCACAACCACATGCTCAATGATGAGCCGCGTCTCTTCTTCATGCACTTTTGGGCCAATGACGATGCGGTCAAGCTGGCGCGCGGCCTTCGTGCCGCGCTCGATAAGACCAACTCGGCGAAGGGTAAAGCCTCAGCTACAACTTGCTGAAGAGTCTGCAACGCACCGGGCTGTTTTAAATCGGCTAGGGCTTCTCAGCCGCGATGTAGTGCGTCGTGATCAGATCGCGGTAGTTTTGATACCGCCCCTCATCGAAGTCGCGTAAGAAGGTCTGCATCGGCTGCAACAGCGTGGTCGATAGATGCCCCGGCAGTTGCGCCGGGTGTGAGTAACGCATATTGAAGACGGCGCGGATGAAGAGACTCCGGTCGTTGATCGGCAGCTTCCGCACATTGTTCGCGAAGGCGGCGAATGAGGCGCCGTCGAACAGGTACTGCTCCACGTTCGAGGTGTAAAAGGCCGTCACCGTGAGTTGGTTCTTGCGCAAGTAATCGCCCACCGCCTGCAGCGCTTTCTTGCCGCCGAAATCACCCACCACCGGAATGATCAGGTGGCGGCGGTGCAGGTCGCGGACGAACTCATAGTCCTCGGCGCTGGCCAAGAAGTTGCCAGGCTTCCCCCGCAGGTCCGTTTGCGTGATGAGTTCCTTCAAGGTGGGGAAGTAGCTGCTCCAGGCGCCATCCATCCGGAAGGCGATCTCAAGGCCGTCAGCGCGGAAGCTTTTGTAGACATACTCCAGGCTCCCTTGATCGGCTGCGGAGAGTGGGAACTGGAAATCCTCCTGGATCACTTTGCGAATCTGAGTCAGGTTGGCCGCGTACGTCCGATCATCTCCGGGGGCTTTGCTGAAGAAGGTAAGTATTTCATCCACCGGAGCCTCAGGCGCCGGGGCTTTCTCCTTCGGCAACGGTCGGCTCAACAGGCGGGAGAGGAACTGAGTGCGATTCGGCGACAGGTGGAAGATCGCCTTGTACATCAGGTGCTGGATCATGGCCTGGCGCCGGATGTCGACGATAAAGGCGACGCGTGGGCGGACCTTGGCGATGTAGGTGAAGTTCTGCTCCGGCCCGACGCCAACGTAGGCTCCGCCCGATGCGCCGAGTTGCCGCAGCTTATCCACCACGTGCAGGTAAGAAGTCTCGTTGGAAGTGAAATTGTCCGAGAGGAAGTAGCCGCCCTCTTCAGAGAACTCGCGGACCAGGCGAGCGAACTCGGCGGCGGATAAACTCTCAGGCGGCCCCATCTGACGCGAAGCCGACCGCCCGACTGAGGCCGCTGCGGCGGCGACGAGGGCGAGCACCAGCAAGAATATCGGCAGCAGATGGTGGCACCCTGACCGCTGACGATGGCCAAGGAAGCTGGGAACACAAGCACTCTTCACCGCGCGAGTCTTCTCCGGCGGGTGAGGGACGCGAGCTATCAAATTCATGTTTGCTTCTTCATCTCCACTCAGAGCAAGGATGCGCCGAGCATATACCTGAAGCTAGGATCTGTCTACTAGGAATTATCTGGAGCTGGCCATAATTATAGCGGTTTGCACTTGTGTGTGGCCAATAGCCGACACAACACGAAAGCATGAAAGCTTATTCCCTATTGCCCCCAGGTCAAAAATTGTGACAGGTTGGGGAGAATGCTCTTGCGCGCCAACACCCGTTGCCATATACTGTTGGCCCGCAAATGCTTCAGCCTGCGGATTTCATCAAGGAATTGGGGATCAGTTAAGGTTTCGGAGCTCATGAGTAGCCCCGTAAATTCGTCGTTTTAATACTTTCGATTTAAGCAGCCGCCACTGGAGCAACTCAGTGCCGAGAAAGCTTCGCGACATCGCTAAACTGCGGATCGCTTTCCCCTCCATCGAGTTGCGCAATTCCTACTGGCCCAGCGACCAATCCGTTAACGCTTGTCTTCAATCGGACTAGCCGAATGTGTAAGGTTCTCAGATCGGGCCAAAGAGATGTACTGCCAGAGAGTTACTAACACAAGGCGGTTGTGCAAACTCTACGATAGTTTTACGCAAGATTTACGCCTATAAGTCAAGAGACACTGCTTGAAGCACTTTTGGCAAAAGGAGTTATATTATGCCACGACAAGATATGAGAGGCAGCCAGGACGAAGGTAAGCAGATCTTACTCTGCCTTGCTTGCTCTCCTGATAAAGAAGAGCTTTTCGGCCAAATCACTCAACTCTTTAACTCTCTTCAATTTCGACTCGATGAACAATATGTCGTGGCCGTTGAAGTTGTACCGGAGGACAATCAGCAACTTGTTGAGTCTGCCATCGAAGGAAAATATGAAATAGTTTGCCCCGATTCCACTGTTTGGGCAGAACAGATTGAAACTAAGTGGCAGCAGATATATGGCCCTGAGACAAGTTTCGTAGATGAGGTGGCTATATTTGCAGTCAGCCCTCTTGTTATTGCTATGCGCCCTTCGAGCGCCCTAAGATTGGGCTACCCTGACAAGCCCATTGGCTGGAGTGAGATTCTAAAAGAGGCACAAGAAAATCCAGAGTTTCGATGGGCGCACCCACACATACGGTCAACCGCAGGGCTACTCACTGCCTATGCAGAGTTCTATGTTGCAGCAGGCAAGCCCGGAGAGTTTTCTCAAGAGCACATTCAGAACTCCGAAGTAATTAACTTCGTCCGAGGACTTGAGCAACGTGTGCAGCAGTATGGCCCATCCGAGAGAGAAATAATCTCGCATGCTATCCGAGAAGGAGAGTGGTTTCTTGATGCCTTCGTAGCCCAAGAGCGATTGATTCTCTCGTCATTTAGGGAAATACCTAGAAGTAATCATCCCGTCATAATCTACCCTAAAGAAGGTGCGGTATGGATAGATCACCCGCTCATTCTGTTATCGCATGAAGGATTTTCATCGGCTGCACGAAGGGCTTACATTATCTTCCGTGATTACCTGTTATCAGCCAATGTTCAAAGTCTGCTCAACCTAGAAGGCTTCCACGCTGCTGGCCCATATATTAGAAGCTATTTTTCTGCGCCCCCTGTCAGCCTGATGCTTTCAGAGAAGTTATATGCTTCTTCAGCGCCCGTGTTTCACTCCATATCGGCCTCTGTATTGAGCAGCATAGCCGAAAACTGGTATACGGCTAAGCATCGCGCCGCTGTTTACCTGTTGATCGACATCTCAGGGAGCATGGCCGGAGAGAAATTACAAGAAGCCAAAATGGGACTGCAAGCTTTCTTAAATGAGTTCGGTAGCCTTGATGATGCTGTCGGGCTTATCACTTTCGAAAGCAGTGTGGCTGAAGTGGTTCCAATGGAGCCCTTGTCTCGCAATCTCAGTACATTGGAATATGCGATCAGTAACTTGTCTGCCCACAGAAATACGGCGATGCTAGATGCTCTATCAATGGCTTATGACCGGCTTCACCATTACTATCCAGGCGATCCCATTCGAGCCATCATAATAATGACTGACGGGCTGGAAAATGCTTCTAAAATCGGCGTGAATCAACTGAAAGACAAAATAATTTCGGGTAACAATACTGAGTTTCCGGTTGCAATATTCGGCCTTGCGTACGGTCAAGATGCCGATTTGGCACTCCTGAACAATCTCTCTAACGTTACGGGTGGGTCGGCTATGAGAGGCACTCCAGCTAACATTCAAATTGTATACAGAAGAATGTCCACTTTCGTATGATGGGTAAGATTATTCTTTGGCTTAGATTTAGATGGCTATGGCTGATCCCCTTAGGGGTTAGTCTGTTGATAACTGGCATCTGGCTCAATGAGTCATTCTTATATGAAACTGGTCGTATGACCACTCCGATATCTCTGAAGCATCCTGCTATAAAAGACCTACAAATCTCCATACAGTACCCTACCTCCATCAGCTTCGATGATTTGAGCAAAAACGCCAAGTCTTTGACTATTTTTTCACAAAGCGATATCGGATATGCTTTGGATTCCATCTTTATTAACTTCAAAGCGCCTCTTGGCGTCGTGACTTTTCTGGATAAGGACAGAAATCGGGTATCCGGTCTTATACTGCTCCCTATTAAGCGCGGTAGTGTGCCCGTAAGCATCTGGATCGAGCCCGTCAATATAACGCTTTCGTCATTACGAGAGGTTCACATCGAAACCTCTATTATATATTCCAAATCACCTGATGACGAAAACAGCAGAGTTCCGGCGCTGGACTTGTATATAAAACTTGAGCCGCGCTGGCGGCAGATGATTAGAAGGGCGGCACGTAGCGGCCTTGGCACGGTCGCCCCTTTATCGCTGATTGGAGTTCTGTTGGTTTTTTCCGCTCGCACATATCTAAATCATAAACGCGCCCAACTCAAATACCTAGACGTGGAAAATTTTATATCTTCAAACAGGTGGGACCGAGCTGCCGCAACATGCAGAGAGATTATTGAGATTGACCCTATATATAACGATATACGGAGGCTTTACGGAGAAGCGCGAGAGAAAGAGGAAGAGCAAAACAAACGTCTTTCAGATTTGTACATTCAAGCCAAGGGACTTTATGCGTCTCGAAATTGGAGTGAAGCTAGACAATTATTACAAGAAATCCGTGCGGAGAAGTATGACTATAATAATGAGATTACAGATTTGCTGGCAGAAATAGAGGGAAAGCTCAACGAAGCAAAAGAATTGGAGATGCTATATAACAGGGCTGCATCGGCGGTGTTGGCGGATGACCTTCAGGGTGCGATAAGAGACCTACGACAAATTATAGCTATTAACCCCGATTATGAGAATGCGCAGGCTCAGTTAAATAAGCTCGAAGCATTCCTTAAGAGGAGGATTTCATCAGATCCTGCTTTCATGCGGAGACTCCTAGCAGAGCCTCAGATAGGGCTGAGCTATATTGCAACTCTCCTTGATGCATCGGCTGAGATTATCTCTGAAAGATTACTAAGGGTTACTGGTGATAAAGACGTGACAATAAGGCTTCATGCAGCAGAGATCGCGAACCAGATGAAGGCACCTATCGCTGAAGCAGTCCTGCAAAATTTAATGGAAGATCAAGATGACCAAGTGCGCGCTATAGCCTCTCAGGGTTTAAAGCAACAAGAGACTGTAAGCGAGCTTGTAAAAAAACTATCAGATTCCGATAGCTGGCGTGAAGCAGGTGCAAAGCTTATTGAGATTGGAGAGAAAGCCGCTCAACCACTTATATTAGCCCTCGCAGAAAGATGGCCAGTCTGGCAGCGCGCAGCGGAAATTCTTCAAGCGATGAGAGATAGTGCGCAAGAGGAATTGAGCGCGGCTTTGCGTCACGACAATCCTTTGATAAGAGAGCGTGTGTCAAATATTTTCAGACGCGAAAGAGGGGAAAGCGACTTTGCCCCGAACCCCAGGTTGTGATGTAATCCATCCCAGTGCGCTTTTATGCGGCCGAATGCTGTTGTGCCGTGTAAACCTTAAATCCGCTTGTGAAGCGGGCCACAGTTGCCCAGTACACCGAATCAACGATTAGGCGGTCAGCCGCGGCTTAATCTCTTGGCGGCCGCTCCAGCAACCTGACGATCATCGGTCAAGAAAAGGAGCCCTGGCATGTTTGGTTCGACCATCCTGGAAGTCGCCATTAGCCTGATCTTCGTCTATCTTCTCCTGAGCCTTATCTGCACTGCCCTCAATGAAGGGCTGGCCTCGACCATCAACAAGCGGGGCAGCAATCTCCTTGGCGGCATCAAGAACCTGCTGAACGACCCGCAGTTCACCGGCCTGGCGCAGCAGCTTTACGCCCATGGGCTCGTCGACGCCATCTCGCAAGGGGCGGCAGACCCGAGGAGCTCGTCTCGGCTCCCATCTTATATGCACTCCCAGACCTTCGCGCTTGCGTTGCTCGATATCTTGGGTGCGCGCGGCGCAGTCGAGGGCCGGCTGAATGTCATCGAGCAGAAGCAAAAGGAGCTGGATGCGGCGACAGCGGAACTGGCCGCGAAGCCTGGTGATGCCGGGCTTCAGCAGGCAGTCGATAATGCGCAAGTCGCACTCGATGAGGCCAAGCGGCGCGAGAAGACAGCCACTGATGCTAAAGGGGCATTCGAGCAGGCCGCAGCCGTTGCAGGGGTTAAGGAACTAGCGCGGCTCCAAAAGTCCTCGGAGGCTCTGGAGCAAGCCCTCGCCCTCGGCCGTAGCCTCGCGGCGCAATACCCTGACCCGCTGGGCCACATTCAGAAGGCAGTCGAAAGTCTTCCTGCCGGGCATACGAAAGAGTCCCTGCTTGTCCTCATCGACAAGGCAAAACGAGAAGTCGCTACCCTTGCGACCCAGACGACTACCGTCGAACATCAGGTAGAAAAGCTGCGGAACAACCTCGAACAATGGTTCGACAGCACCATGGATAGAGTCGGCGGATGGTACAAGCGCTGGACCCAGCGGGTCTCGCTGATCATTGCCATTGCCTTAGTCTGCTTGGCTAACGCCGATACGCTGATGCTGGCGAAGAGGTTTGCGCGCGACAACGTGCTGCGCGCCTCTGTGGTCGCGGCAGCAGACAAAGCAAGGGCCAGCAATCCGGCCGAGGATGAAAAGGCCCGGCAACAATTGATTGAAGATGCCAGAGTCATCAACCTGCCTCTAGGCTGGATGCGGGCGGCTGCCGATCCCTACAGGGCTGAACAAAGGCCTGACTTCAATGACTTGGGTGGCTGGGTCTTGAAATTGATCGGGCTGCTGGTTTCAATCTCCGCCGTCTCCTTGGGTGCCCCCTTCTGGTTCGACACGCTGAGCAAATTCATCAACCTTCGCGGGGCGGGGACGCCTCCCGGCGAAACTAAGAAGAGCGCACCGCAGCAACCGCAGCAACCCAAGAGTTAGCCCACTGCCACAGTGGCGCTGGCTTAGGCGGATCTTTTGTCTGCCGGTAGAGCTTGACCGTTGGCCCCTTTTTTTGATAGCAGATGACGTGGGGACGGAGATTGAGTTTGTCGAGGATTGTGGTTTCAGGTGAACTATGGAATATGAGAAGCTGTTCCGATTGGATGGCCGTGTCGCAGTAGTCATCGGGGCCGGCTCAGGGATCGGCCAGGCAGCCGCCAAAGGGTTGGCGGCCCATGGGGCACTCGTCATCTGCGCCGATCTCAATCTAGCAGCGGCCGAGCAAGTGGCCCGCGGGATCGGCTCTCCCCATGGGGGTAGATGCTCGGCAGTCGATGTGACCCAACCTGAGGGCGTGAAAGAGTTGTTGCGGACGGTCGCCGATGAGCATCAGCGCCTGGACGTGGTCGTCACGACGCCTGGGATCAATGTGCGCAAGCCGATCCTGGATTACACCGAAGAAGAGTTCGACCGCGTCATTGACGTGAACCTCAAAGGCACCTTCCTCGTCCTGCGCGAGGCCGGCAAAATCATGGCTTGGCAGGGCCGCGGGAGCATCATCGCCTTCTCCTCGATCCGCTCCCAGGTGGTCGAGCCGGGGCAAGGCGTCTACGCTGCCACCAAGTCTGGGATCGTCCAACTCGTCCGGACGCTGGCGGCGGAGTTGGGGCCGCAGGGAGTGCGGGTTAATGCCATTGCGCCGGGAATCGTCGAAACCCCGCTCACGCGCCCGATCAAGGAGCGCCCCGACTGGCAGGCGGCCTACGCCGCCAAGAGCGTCTTCGGCCGCTGGGCCAAGGCAGAGGAGATGGCCGGGCCAGTGGTCTATCTGAGTTCGGACGCCTCCAGCTACGTGACGGGATCGGTGCTCTTCGTTGACGGCGGATGGACGGCCGCGGACGGGCGCTTCAACCCGCCGCTCTAAGGCAGGTGCCAGGTGTTAGGTGTTAGTGTGCAACTGGCAATACCTAACGCCTGACACCTCATACCTGCTAAAAAACGAGCCCACACCGACTTGATGTGGGCTCTTCAAGTTTTCCGCCAGTACAAAACCCAAAAACTATTGGAGGACCAGAGTAAACTTCCGGCCGCGCGGAGTGATCGTCGCAATCGAGCGGGTGCCGTCGCCCTGATCGCGGTAGGTCGTGCGGTCGGCGTCGGCTTCGACCGGGATCGGGCGCCGCGTGAAGGGCACGGTGATGGTCTTCTTCCCGATCTTGATCTCAAGCGTGCCTTGGTCGGCATCCGGGAATGAGAGCGTGTAGCTCCCCTTCTTTACCATCTCCGTCCCCACCTTGCCGTCGAGGTAGAACTCGATCTTCTGCTGGATGCCGCCCTGGGCGTAAAGCATGATTGATGAACCGAGCACGACGAGGAGCGCTAAAAACCCGCCGAGGATCGAATGAGATTGACGTTTCTGCATAATGGCCTCCTTTTGCCAAAAGACTAGCAGTTGATCCAAATCGATTAACTGACCGGACAGTCAGCCATCTCTTCAAAAAAAATTACGCGGTTGGGGCAGTCCCCCCGGCCTGCCCCTTGGTCAGGTAATCGAGCACGATTCGCTCACAGCGGCGGTGGTAATCCTCAAAAGTCGCTTCAGATGAGAAGAACCACTGGAGCATAAACCCATCCACGAGCGCCCGCATCATCGAGCTCGCGTCCTCGACATCGACCTGACGAAAAACACCGGCCTGGATCCCGCCCTCGATGATCTGCCGGTCGTGGTCACAACAGCCGCGGTAGAACTTGGCGTTCAGGTCATGGAAGCGTTTGTTGCGCGTGCCAATGCTGATGAAATCCGTATAGGCCAGAAAGAACTGGCGACTCTCCTGGGCATTGGCGAAGACCGCGTTGAGGACAGCCTTGACCTTCTCGATGGGGTCCTCCACCGACGCTATGGCCTCATGAATCCGGGTGTGGATGCGTTCCACCAGCCATTCGAGGGCGCCTAAGAAGAGATCCTCTTTGGTCGCAAAATAGTAGAGCGTCGCGCCTTTGCTGACGCCGGCATGCGTCGCAATGTCCTGCAAGGTGACGGCCGAATAGCCCTTCTCGGCAACCTCAAAATAGGTTGCCTTGATCAGTTCGTGCCGCCGTTGATCTTCGTACTCCTGAACGAATTGCTTCGCTGCCATTGAGCCCTTTCAATTGACCGACCGGTCAGCTTATACTCTTTTTCCGGGGTTAATGTCAAGCTAATTTTCCGGCGAAGGAGAAAAAATCTTACTGGCGCCCGGCGCAAGGTCACCTCCGGGCGCCAGTTTTCTTCAGTTGGTACAGCGGTTTGTATCGTATATCATAAAGCCGCCGGGGGCAAGATGGGAGGTTCATCAGATGGGTCAATGCACCATCCAGGTCGGGACGCAAGGCTGGAACTATGACGGATGGGTGGGGCCTTTTTACCCGCGTGGGACGCGGGCGGCAGACTACCTGGAGCTGTACGCGCGCGCCTTCGAGACGGTTGAGATTGACTCGACTTTCTACGCCATCCCCTCCGAGAACTCGATCAAGTCCTGGCGCAGCCGCGTTCCTGAAGGCTTCAGCTTCTCGCTCAAGCTCCCGCAGGAGATCACGCACCACCACCGTTTGCAGGACGAGAGCGGCGAGATCCTGGCGCGCTTCTGCGACCGCGTGCGTGGGTTGGGTGAGAAACTGGCGGTCGTGCTGATCCAATTGCCGCCCGATTTCTCGCCGCGTTCGCTCGCCGCGCTTGAAAATTTTCTCCCGCTGCTTCCGCCAGACCTCTGCTTCGCCGCCGAATTCCGCGACCGGGCTTGGCTCGGCGAAGAAGTAGGAGAGCGGCTGCTAGACCTGCTCAGCGCGCACCGCGTCGCGCTCACCCTAGCCGACAGCAAGTGGCTGCCGCGCGAGCTAATGTTTCGTCTGGTCGACCGCCCGACGGCGCCCTTCGCTTACGTGCGGTGGCTCGGCCCGCGAGAGTTGACTGACTACTCGCGCGTGCAGATCAACCGCGACCGTGAACTGGCGGCGTGGGCCAAAGGCTTTGCGGTGCTGCGTCAGCAGGTCACGAAGATTTACGGCTATTTCAACAACCATTTCCAGGGGCATTCGCCCGCCTCCTGCAATCAATTCAAACGCCTCATCGGCCAGCCCGTGGTAGAGCCCGGAGATCTGGTGACCCAGCCGTCACTCTTCTGATTGCGGAATTCGGATTACGGATTGAAAGATAGGCGCATTTCTCAAATCCGCAATCCGAATTCCGCAATCCGCAATCCGGTGTGCTATAGTTAGCTTTCAACCAAAGTAAAGGAGTGCCGACTGACATGAATTCCAAGCGCCGCTTCCTGATTCTCGCCCTACTGGTTTGCGCGAGTGGCTCGGTCGCGGGGGGGCTCGCCACCAGGCGCCCGGCGCAGGCCAAGCCGAGTAGCGAGAGGGCAGACAACGATGTCGTCCCGAGCTTCGTCAACGCGCTGCGGATCATTGACGAGCACTACATCGTGCCCCCGGACCGGGAGCGGCTGACGAAGGCGGCGGTCTTCGGGATGCTGCACACGCTCGACCCGCATTCGAGCTTTTTTGACCGGCGTGAGTTCAACGAGATGCAGGACGAGCAGAGCAGCAAGTTCTACGGCATCGGCGTGACGATCAACCAGCGCAACGGGCGAATCTACGTGCTCGGCGTGAGCAAAGGGATGCCGGCGGACCGCGCCGGCTTGCGCTACGGCGATGCGATCGTCGCGGTGGACGGGAAATCGGCCAAAAACTGGACCCAGTCAGACGCGCTCAAGCACGTGCGAGGGGAGCGCGGCTCCCCGATTGAGATCACCGTCGAGCGCGCGGGCGAACTCCAACCGCCCACGGTGCGGATCGTGCGTGATGAGGTGCCTTTCCCTTCCGTGCGCAACCACTTCATGCTGCGGCCGGGGGTCGGCTACATCGGGCTGACCGGGGGCTTCTACCAGATGACGAGCGAAGAGTTGCGGACTGCCATCACACAGCTCAAGCAGGAGGGGATGACCTCGCTCATTCTGGACCTGCGCCGAAACCCTGGCGGGCTGCTCACCCAGGCCGTCCAGGTGGCTGAAGAGTTCCTCCCCCAGGGCGTCGAGGTGGTCTCGGTGCGCGGCCGTGAGGGGCGATTCCAAAGGCAGAGTTACAAGTCCGAGAATACTGACCCGGAGGCCCTGCCGCTCGTGGTGCTCATCAACCGCGAGACCGCTTCGGCTTCGGAGATCGTCGCGGGCGCGATTCAGGATAAAGACCGGGGCCTGATTGTCGGCGAAGACAGCTTCGGCAAGGGCCTCGTCCAAACCGTCTTCAGACTCCCGGGCGGCACCGGGCTGACCCTCACCACGGCCAAGTACTACACGCCGAGCGGGCGCTCAATCCAGCGCGAATACAGCGGGGTGGGACTCTACGATTACTATTTTGCGCGCCGCCACGAGCAGCCGGCGGCCTCGCCATCGCCCAACGGTCCGGCCAAACCACACGCGGCCCCCACGGCAACCCCGCGGGTCGCGCGCCAAGGGAACACCGTCTTCACCCCGACCGGGCGCGAGCTGCACGGCGGGGGCGGGATTACGCCTGACATCGTGGTGAAATCGTCGGAGGATGATGTCCGCCTGCGCGATACCTGCTTCGAGTTCGCGCGCCAACTGGTGGCGGGCGTGCTGCCGGGCCTTGAGCAATACCAGGTGGTGAAGACCGAATACGGCTACCACCTGCGCGGCACCGAGTATCAGCTCACCGACCAAGTCTTGAGCGCCTTCCGCACCTTCATCCGCGAGCACCCGGAGTTGCGCACGGCTGAGGCGCAAATCAACGCCAACCTGGATTATGTCCGCCGCCGCATCCGTGCCGAGGTCATTACGGCCGCCTACGGTCTTGAAGTCGCCGATCAATTCCTGCTCGACGGTGACGAACAGGCGTTGCGCGCGATCGAGGCGCTGCCGCAGGCCAAGCACCTGAGCGATATGGCCCACCTCTTCGCCCCGCCGTCAAAGAATTGAACGCTGGGAGTTCAATGGCAGAATCAGGCCACGCCCACCTTCTTGAGATTCCCAGCCTGATCAACCAAACGCCGCCATCGCTCCTGAGTAACCATTCACCTTGGGCCGGGGGCCGAGATCAGATTACTGGCGGAATCAAAGAGGCGAAAAGAACTGCTTGCGGTCCTCTGCCCACTCTCCTGGCTTCGAAGGGGAGCGGAGGGCCGCAAGCGTTTGTCGGCACCCACACTCAGAACCGGCATTCGCGCTGCGGTGAGGAGATTGGACGCACCGCTTGGAGGGGACGGTCCTGAGTTGGCGTTTTTCTCTCCGGCTGAGGACGGCGGCCCGGCTACTCCTGCCCCCGGATTCCCCGGCGCCTGCCATGTTCGGCACCCCCGTTGACTGAGGCCGTGCCGCCGGCAACCCATCAATCGGTCCTACCTATATAAGTCGCATTTTCGCGGCGAAATTGGGTAGGCAGGTGAAAATATTTTTTTGGGTTTGGCTCCCGCCGCTCGTGCCGAGCCCGGCCGGGGTCGAGACTGACAAGGGCGGTTCTAATCGGCTTGACCTGAGAAATTAAAACCAGCATCATAGGCCGTCGGTGACGACAAGTGAAACACCCGTGTATACGCCGTAGGACCAAGAGCAGTAGATGCAGTGCTCGGCCCGCGCCTGGACCGTGGGTAGAGAGCGAACCACAATCCGGCTAACTCTGCTGATGAACCTGATCACTGGCGCGATCTACCAGACTCAAGAACTGACTCTCCTGACGTGGCGCGCGCTGCGCGGGCTCGTCCGTCCGCCGCTCTATCTGCGCGAGGTCGTGCGGCAGATGGACACGCTCGGCTTCGGCAGCCTGCCGATCATCCTGCTCACGGGGACCTTCACCGGCGGCGTGCTGGCGCTCAACTCGGCCAACACGCTCCAGAAGTTCGGCGTGCAGAGTGTGACCGGGCAGTTGGTAGCCACGAGTTTGATCCGCGAGTTGGGACCGGTCCTGACCTGTTTGATGCTGGCCGGGCGCGTCGGGTCGGGGATCGCCGCCGAACTGGGCTCGATGCTGGTGAGCGAACAGATCGATGCCATGCGCGCCCTGGGCACTGACCCCGTGAAGAAGCTGGTCATCCCGCGGATCATCGCCCTGGTCACGATGGCCCCGGCGCTGGCCATCATCTGTGACCTGGTGGGCGTGCTCGGCGGCCTGATCGTCTCGATTTCGCTGCTGCACCTGCCGTCGTCGGTCTATTGGACCTCGGCCAGGGAGGCCGTTACCTACAACGAGATCATCGGCGGCCTGATCAAGCCCACGGTCTTTGGGTTCATCATCGCGATCATTGGCTGTTATATGGGTTTGAGCACGAAGGGCGGGACGGTCGGCGTCGGCCGGTCGACGACGCGGTCGGTGGTCGTCGCCTCGATCCTGGTCATCTCCGTCGACTTCTTGCTGACCAGAGTCATCATCACTTTCCTCCTCGGCCAATGATAATCGGTCAGTGGTCCGTGGTCCGTCGTCAGTTGCAGAGGACCACTGACCACTGACGACGGACCGCTATGGAGAAGATCAATTCTGCGATTGAATTTCATGACGTCTCGCTGGCCTTCGACGGCCGCCCGGTCCTGAACCGCGTGAGTTTCGCCGTCCGGCAGGGCGAGGCCAAGATCGTCATGGGCGGGAGCGGCACCGGCAAGTCGACGCTCCTGCGACTGGTGCTCGGGCTGCTCAAGCCGGACTCGGGCCGCATCTTCGTCGACGGCGAGGACATCACCGACTACAGCGAAGAGCGGATGATGCGCGTCCGCCAGAAGATCGGGATGGTCTTTCAGGAGGGGGCGCTCTTCGACAGCGTGTCGGTCTTCGACAACGTCGCCTACCGTTTGCGCGAGCAGCGCGTCCCGGAGTCGGAGATCGAGCCGATCGTCCTGCGCATGCTGCGCTTCGTCGACCTCGAAGACGCCGTCGACAAGATGCCGAACGAACTCTCGGGTGGCATGCGTCGCCGCGTCGGCATCGCCCGCGCCCTGGTCGGCAGCCCCAAGATCATCCTCTACGACGAGCCGACGGCCGGGCTGGACCCGATCACGGCCCGCACCATTTGCGAACTCGCGCTCAAACTCCGCGACCTGGAGGAAGTCTCCTCGATCTTCGTCACCCACCGCATCCAGGACATCGAGGTGCTCTCCAGCGAGTACGTGGTCCGCGACGACCAGGGCAACTTGATCTTTGAGCAGGAAAACGACAAACTGTGCCTGATCAACACCCAATTTATTATGCTCAAAGACGGGGAAGTGATTTTCAGTGGGACTGACGAAGAGATGTACACTTCGCAGGACCCGTACATCGTCAAGTTCCTGGACCGGACTGACCGAGCTCAGCCGGTATAGCACCACCCGTCTCTTGGTCTCGACTTTTCTCGCTGGAGGAATGTATGCCACAGAAGAAGCAAAGCAGTCTGGCCGAACTCCGCGTCGGCATCCTGGTGCTCGCGAGCCTCGCGATCCTGATCCTGGTTATCTTCGCCGTGAGCGGTGACATTTCGCTCTTCGGCAAGAAGACCATCGTCCGAACTCTCATGTCGAGCGTCGACGGGCTGCGCAAGGGGGCCGAAGTCCGTCTCTCGGGCGTCAAGATCGGCAGCGTCAAAGACATCAACTTCAGTAACGAAATCCCCCAGAACCCGGAGGCCCGCAACAACATTGAAGTGGTCATGGAGTTGAGCGGCAAGCTCGACGGGCGGCCGGCCGTCGAGCGCATCCGCACCGACTCGCGGGCCATCCTCAAGAGCGCGGGCGTGCTCGGCGACAACGTCATCGACATCACGCCGGGCACGCTCAAGGGCGACCCGATCCACAGCGGGGACCGCATCGAGAGCGTCGCCCAGAAGAGCGTCGGCGACATCATCAACGCCTCGCAGGCCGCCGTCTCCAATCTCAACGAGATTTCCTCCGACATCAAGGGAATCACCGGGCGCCTCAACGAGGGCCAGGGCACCTTCGGCCGCTTCCTGAAAGACGAGGCGGTCTACGTCAACATGAACCGCGCCATCCTCCAGGCCGAGACCCTGCTCTCGGCCATCCGCCAGGGCGAGGGCACGGCCGGCCGTCTGATCAATGATCCGGCCCTCTACAGCCAGGCGAGTGACTTGGTCGTCCAATTCAAAGCGATTGCCAACCAAGTGGATGAACAGCTCGCCGCGGGCAAGGGCACGGTCGGCAAGCTGCTTAAGGATGAGGAGATTTACAACCGCGCCAACACTCTCGTCGCCAAACTCGACGAGACCTCGGCCCGGCTTGAGCGGACCATGGCCAAGATCGAGCGCGGCGAGGGGACGGTGGGCAAGATGATCAACGACGAGAAGCTCTATGCCGACGCGCGGGACGCGATCGAGAAATTCAACCTCATCTCGGCGCGGCTCGAACGCGGGGAGGGGACGGCCGGGCTGCTGCTCCGGGACGAACGCCTCTACAACAACATCAACAGCATGTCGGCCGAAGTCACCAAGCTCCTCTACGACTTCCGCCAAAACCCGAGGAAATACCTCTCGGTCAAGGTCGCGCTCTTCTAAGACAGGGGCTAGGGGCTAGGGACTAGGGGTTAGAGGCCAGGGCCAGGGGCAGTGATCTTTGGGCTAATCCCTAACCCCTAGTCCCTAGCCCCTAGCCCCTTTATTCCATCGGGTAGTTCGCCTCGCGCCAAGCGCGGATGCCGCCGGCCATCGAGGAGACGTGGCGGTAGCCCATCTTCTGGAGGTTGTCGGCGGCGAGGGCCGACCGGTAACCGCCGCCGCAGTAGAGCACGACTTCAGCCTCCTTATCCGGGACCACTTGCTCGATGTCGCGCTCGATGATGCCGCGGCCGAGGTGTTCAGCGCCGGCCGCGTGGTCTTTCTCCCATTCGTGGTCCTCGCGCACGTCGATGAAGCGGAATTGCTCGCCGGCCTCGAGCTTACGCTTGACCTCCTCCACCGTCACCTCGCGGACGCGCGATCTGGCCTCCTCGCAAATTTTTTCAAAGGCTTCAGAATGTTTCATGACCCATTCCTTTCTCGAATAATGGAAATGCAATGTTCACTGTAACTACTCAGCCCCCTGGCCACATGAGCGAGCAGATCGGGTCAGTACCGGGAGCGGTAGCGACCGGGTGGACTCGTGAGGCGGGCACTCCGGGAAGACCCGGTCGCTACCGCTCCCGGTACTGACCTGGCTGAGTTACTGTTCACTTTCGTCTTTCGCCTCCCGCTCTCACTTCTGCGCGTACAGGATTAAATTGACCCCTGGCCTCAAGAGATAATTGGAGGAGGTGAAATCGGCGCCGAGTTTGGGCTCCACCTCCGCCTCCTGTTCGGCCTTCACAATCACAATCGGCTGCGTGATCGTCGGCGGCAGGCCGCCGACGTAGGCCACCTGGTTATAGTCGCGCAGGTACCAGGGCAGGGGCCAGTAGTCCTGATTCGTTGGAGCGATCAAGATGCCCGTGCTCTTGCCCATCGGCATGCGGTCCGCGGCCTCGCGAATCGCCCGCACCAGATTGAGCGCATCCCGGTCCGTCTGGGCGTAAACGTAGCCGCCGTACTGCTCATCTTTGTAAGCCATCAAGCCGACCCGTGTCCCCAGGCCCTTCAGATAGCCGCTGCTGTTCGTGTTGTCATCGTACTTCTCAAAGTTCACGCGAGCGGCCATCCGGGCGCAAGAAATGAATATCGCCAGCAGGATCGCCCCCCAGACGAGACGGAGCGAAATCGAGGGCAAGAGGCTGAACATCTCTTCCGCCGCATAGCCGCTGAGCAGGGCGAGCGGCAGCAGCATACTGACCATCAGCCACGGGGTCTTGTAATCGATCAGCGTGTAGGCGAGCACGATGCCCGCCGACCAGGCGAGGAGAAAAAGCCCGAATCGGGTCCCGCGCCACAGCGCCACTAGCCCCCCCAGCACAGCGCCCACCGCGAGCGGCAGTTCGAGCTTCATCAGGATGCCGAAATAGTACTGCGGCGAGTGGTAGTGTTCGCGGCCGCTGACCCCGCGCCCCGCCCAAAGCATGACGGACTTGCCCGCGTCAACCACACCTTTCCAGTGGGAGAAGAACGAGGAATAGAAAATGACGTTGATGAAGATGAAGATGATGACGGCCGAAAGCAGCGGGTCGAGAGGAGGCCAGACGTTACGCAGGCCGGCCCAGAGTTCCTCCAACAAGCTGCCGAGGCTGAAGCGATGTTCGATCACCAGGCGGCGGCCGATGTCCCAGACCGCCGCACACAACGCAGCCAACACCAGCACGACGGCCGTAATGATGGCCGTCTCCTTGGTCGCGAAGAGCAGCCCGGCGAAGGCGGCCAGGCCCGCGAGGTAGGCAAACTTTCGCGTCGCGGCGTAGCGCCAGCCGCAGGCCACGATGCCGAGGGTGAAAAAACCGAAGGGCATTTCGTGAATGAAGTCGCGCGAGAAGTAGACCAGCCCCGGGGAGAGCGCCACCAGCCAGGCGGCCACCGGCGTGCCGACCAGGCCGAGCCACCGCCGCAACGGCCAGAGCAGCAGCACCGACAAGACGCCGAAGAGCGCGGGCCAAAACCTCAGCGCGAGGTCCACCTCCCCGAACAAGTAGAGCGCCAGGAGGGCAAAGTAGTAGAGCGTCGGGCCGTGGTAATTGTTCGGGTCATAGGCGTACTGCCCTTCGCGGTAAAGCCGGAGCAGGAAGAATGAATTGACGCCCTCATCGTGGTGCAGCGGCTTGATGCCAATCAGGTGGAAGCGCAGGTATGCGGCCACCGCGAGGGCGAGGAGAAAGACGCCCTCGCTGATGAGCGCGCTGCTGTTGCGCCGAGTAACTTCAGCCGTCTGGGTGTCGGACATAAGAAAGCAAATGGTCTGGCCTACAAGGCGTTCGAGTCAAGCGGCTCTCAGAGCGTGTCTGAAGGTTTGAGCTTGTCTGGTCTGGAGCCCCAACGGGGGCGCAATGTGATAGCCCGGCGCAACGCGCCGGGTGGCTGGACCGCAACCCCGAGCCCTGAAAGGGCGCAATACCCCGGCGCTATTTCGCCCTTGCAGGGCTCGGGGTAACTTGGTCAAGCTTCCCAGGGCCTTGCCCTGGGCTATCAGATTGCGCCCCGTTGGGGCTGCCACAAAAACTTCTCAGGCATTCTCTGACAGAGAGGCACTGGAGTCTGTCCCCTTGCCCCAAAATTAAAAATGCTGGCGATCCGCGAAAGATCGCCAGCATTCTACCTTACAGAAGCGGAAGGCGCACCTGTCGGCGCCTCCTGATCAGTGCCAGGTGAAATCGGTGGAGAAGGATTTGGCCGTCACCGGGACGTGATTGATCGCGTTCTGGATTGAAGCGCTGTTGTAGAGGACGTCCGAATTGCCACCGCCGTTGGTATGGAAATCAGGCGAGCCGTCAAAGGTCGTGCTGCTGCTGGTGAAGGCGGCGAGCACAAAGCCGCCGCTCACTACTCCGTGGCCTCCGCCGTTGCGCGTGACCTGGCCGGTGCCGAGCACAAAGATGATCCCGTCGTAAGAGAAGTTGCCACTGAGCGTGAGATTGCCGGTCACGACTAAAATCCCGGCGCCGCTCTCCGGGCCAATCGAGAGGTCTCCATTGGCGACGACAATGGTCGGGTTCGAGTAGCTGCCGAGGGCGCCTGAGGGCAGTGAATCGCCGGAGTTGAGCACCGTGCTCGCGATGCTGGTCATCTTGGTAATAAACGTCCGCGCCTGCGCCGGGTCGTTGTTGAAGGGAATCGCCCCGGTGTTGGTCGTGGAGATGTCCATCACCGGATCGGAGAAAGTCGTGACGAAGGTCCCTGGCTTATCGCCGCCAAAATTTGAACCGCTGCGCAGCGTGGTCACGTTGGCGGCGCCGACCGTCCCGACGATGGGCTTCTCTTGCGCCCAGTTGGTGTTGCCGCTCGGCGTGTGTCCGCTCGCCACCGCGTTATCCAGGCCCGAGGTCGTGTGCGCGTTGCTGCTGCCGGTCGTCCCGCTCGGGTTGCTGCCGAGCAGGGTGATAGTGGCCGGGAGCGGGAGCAGGAGCCCAGAGCTGTTGACCAGCCTCAGACGCACTGTTCGCTTCGCTCCGAGCGGCGCGTAGCCGGTCGAGACGAGTTCCAGGTCCGAACTGCTCGCAATCGTATTGACCTGCACCTTGTAGTAAAGTCCGTTCGTCGCGTCCAGCGTGACCACGCCGCTGTCATCAGCCGCGTTGTAGCTGAGCCACCGCGACAGCCGCGGGGCGGTCGCGGTGTCGGTCATAACATTCGAGGTTGCAATCGTCGAGGCGATGCTGAAACTCATCTTATTGCTGGCAAGCGTCGGGTCACAGCTCGTCGCCCCGAGTGGGCACCGGTGGCCCCGGATCACATCGAGCCCGTCCTGTAAGCCCGCTTCGGCGGCATAATAGGCCTGGTTGGCCAGCAACTCGTTCTTCGAGCTGTGGATTTCGAGGCCGGCGGTGTAAGCAATCGACAGCCCGATGACGCTCATAATCACGAGGGCGAACATGACGATCACTAACGCCATCCCGCGCTCACCTTGCGCTTTGGTTTCTCTCAGAGTCATACTTTCTCACCTCTTTTGGATTGCTGAGCGCCACTGTAGGTTTTCTGCGACCCGCCGGTTTCCATCCGCGCCCGCATCAATACGTGTTGAGTTGCAGGTTGCGCATGACCACGTTCGCTTCGACGGTGACGGTGCCGGTTTCATTCCCGAACTGGCTGACTGAGGTCGCGATGGCCAGCCGGACCGACCGCACCGACGCCAGGTTGATCGGGGCGCTCAGTTGATTCCCGTTGGCATCGAGGTAAGTGATCGTCAGGCTGCTCACCCCTTCGATGACCGAGCGGGCAACGGCGGTCCCGCCGCTCTGGTAGTCCGGGTCGTTCGGCGCCGTGCGGAAGATCGTGCCCCCGCTGAATGAATAGGTGATGTCGTCGTTGATGTCGCCGTCACCGCCTGAGCCGGTGCCGTTAGTCGTCCCGGAAGCGTCACGGTCGGCGACTACACGGATCGAAGTGTCGTTGGCAGTCACCGAACTGCTGACCGGCTGCAGGCCCGGCTGCGCCCCGGCAGTGATGTTGACCGGCGTACACCCGGCCAGACTGATCTCGGCCGCCATCAGGTTGATCGCCTTGCGCGCCCGCGCCTGTGCCAAGCCGGATGCATTCTGTGACATAAAGGCCGCCTGCCCGCGGTCCAGTAAGCTGAACGCCATCCCGAGGATGACTAACAACACCGAGGTGCCAATCATAAACTCAACCAGTGTAAAGCCGGCCTCTCTCTGCCTCGCTGCTCGCCTTCCTGTCCTAGCTTTGTCCATGCGCATAGTTCTCATTCTCAAACTTTGATCGCCTGATCAGCGATGATTATTCTGACCATCTCTCCATCACTGGCACTTACCATTCGACTGGTTGACCGCCAGCGGGGCCTGGCATACGCACCCCGTGTCAGCCGGCTTATCGTTTTTGGCACACGCCTGCGGTGTGGGCGTCGGCGTGGGTGTGGGCGTCGGCGTGGGTGTCGGGGTTGGCGTCGGCGTCGGCGTCGGCGTCGGGGTCGGGGTTGGGGTCAGGGTTGGGGTCGGCGTCGGGGTGGGCGTCGGCGTGGGAGTAGGCGTTGGCGTCGGGGTCGGCGTCGGGGTCGGGGTGAGCGTCGGCGTCGGCGTGGGCGTTGGCGGCGGGGGCGGGGTCGGCGTCGGGGTTGGCGAAGATGAACCGAGGTCGGCAGCGAAGTAGTCGCCCGGCGGGCCGGCAACCGTTCGATAGCTGACGAAGACCGCGCGGTTGAGGTTATTTGAGACTGCCGGGTCTTGGTTAGGGTTATTCTCGGCGACCGTCACCGTAATACGTTTGAGTGAGGTCGAGATATCGGTGATCTGGGTCGTAACGTTGAAGCTCCCGTTGTGAGTCCCCGGCGCGTACGCGACCGCCGCCGGGCTGCTGCTCGTCGCATTCAGGCTCGTGCTGGCGAAGTCACCCGCGCGCAGATTCTCGAAGGTCCGCTGTGCCGCACGCGCCACCTCGGTGTTATTACGCCCGCGCCCGTTGAGGAAGCTCGTGACGGTGAAGAGTTGCGCCAGCGAGAGTAGGCCGACGCTCGCGACAAGAAACGAGATGGTGACTTCAATCAGACTTGATCCGCGCTGGTGGTGATGCCGATGTTCGATTCTCTGGTTCATAGCCTTCCTCAAATCTCACGCCTGCTTAGCTCCGGGTAATATTGCCCGCGACGCTGACCGTCAGTGTCCGCGTGCCGGAGGAGTTCTGGAGAACGATGCCGGCCCCGGCCGGCGTGACGGTCGTTTTGCCGGAAGAGAAAAACTGGACCTGCAACGAAGTGGCGCCCGAAGGCAGCACGAGCGACACGCCCTGCGGCAAGTATTGGGTCGTGGTGACCGTCGTCCCGTTGTTATACTGCACGGTGTAGCTGCCGGCGGTCCCAAAGCTCACCGTGGCAGTGCTGTCACGCTTGACTGCTTCCGAGCGGGCGTACTCCAGTTGACTGATGATTTCGGCGGCGGCATTCGTCAGGTTGTAGTAACTCCGCGCCCGGCCGGCGACAGGCAGCACCATCGCGGCAACTGCGATCGTCACGCCGAGCACGAGCGCGACTTCGACCAGACTCAATCCGCGCGCTACATTGTTTCGTCTCGAGTTTATTCTCATTATCTTGCCTTGCTCGTTCTCTTTATCAAACTACTGATTCGTGCAGGCTGCCGAATTCCGCTAACTTGCGCTCACATTTATCGTCAGGCACTCGGTTGATCCGGCCGTCGGTTTGAACCTGAGTCCCTGCCCATCCTTCTCTCCCAAGGTTTAATCGTCTCTGCAACTACTACTATCTCCATCTCCAGGACTACGGCCCCCCCACTTACTGCTACTCTTGTGCCACGAATTAGGAGGTAATCCGCAAAAGAGCTGAAACAATGGTCTCTCGTTTGATATAACTTGAGCGGCCGGCGAGGCGAGGTTGGTCAGGACAGGCCTTCCCTTCCACCGGTCGTGACGCAATGTAAGGTTTTATGGTGGAATTTAAGTGCTTGCCCCGAAGAGCCTAAGTGCTTCTGATGCCGCTCATCACTGCCAGGCCCGAAACGAAACTCATCCTGCTGCTGCTCGCCTCGCTCGCCACCTCTTGCTCCGTGCTCTCACCACCCCGAGCGCCCTCGAAGATTCCCAGAGACTTTAAAGTCACGGCCAGCAGTTACGCCATTTTGACCGGTCTCAGGCAGACGGTTCAGATCAATGCGACCGGTGAGGCTCAACTTGAGACGGAGGAAGGCGGCCAAGTTGCGGCGAGGCCATTACCCAAAGTGAAAGCCTCTCTCCTGCGCCGGATCATTGCGGCCGCGGAAAAGGTGGACTTCTTCACCCTGCGTGCCTCCTACTCCAGCACCGTCACCGACGGGCAATTCCACACGCTGGAGATCACGCTCGACGGGCAGACTCACAAAGTCGAGGTGGAAGCGTTGCGGCAGGTGATTAGAGAGAGTTCCGACGTCCGCCGCTTCGCGAAGGTCTGGCTCACAGTCGTTGAGGCAACGCCCGGCGACCAGCCCGCCGCAAACGGCGACGGTCAAAGCGCCCCGAGCTACTAGCGCCCCCAAGCCCCTCCGGATTGAGGACCGATGTTACCCACCACCATTCTGCGCCCCCTTCGGACGGCGGCTCCGGCGCCAAGGGATTTTGTCATTTTAGTTCTCTATCAGTGCGGCACTATCTGCTACAATATGGGCGAATGCATACGGGGGGCATATGTCACAGAATGGCAATAAGCGGCCGGTAGTGGGTTTGGCCCTGGGCGGCGGGGTGGCCCGCGGGATCGCCCACGTCGGCGTGCTGCGTGAGCTAGAGAAGAATCACATCCCGGTAGATTTGATCGCCGGCACCAGTGTCGGCTCGCTGGTCGGGGGCGGCTACGCCGCGGGCCTTTCGCCCGATCAGCTCGAGCGCATTGCCCAGACCATCCGCTGGAGCGACCTCGGCCGCGTGACGGTTTCACGCCTGGGCTTCTACAACAACGCGCGCACCGAAGACTACGTCCGCTCGGTCTTCCCGGTCGACCGCTTCGAGAAACTGCGCACCCCGCTGGGGGTGGTTGCCACCGACCTTCAGGCCGGGCAGATGGTCGTCTTCACCGAAGGCGACCTGGCGCTGGCGATCCGCGCCAGTTGCGCGATCCCCTGCTATTTCACGCCGGTCCTGGTCAACGGCCGCTTGATGGTTGACGGCGGCCTGGTCGGGCACCTCCCCGCCGCCGTAGCGCGCGGCATGGGCGCCGACATCGTGATCGCCGTCGATGTCAACTCGCAGAGCCTGCCCATCCCGCCGCCGACTAACATCTTCACCGTCATGTCGCAGGCGCTCTCGATCATGGGGCGCAGCACGGTCTCCTACCTCTATCAAGACGCCGATGTCGTGATCAGCCCGCGGGTCGCCCACATCAAACCGGACGACCTGTCGAAGGCCGACGAAATGATCGCCGCCGGCGAGGAGGCCGCCCGCCGCACCCTGCGGACGATCCAACACCTGCTTGAGCCTGGCAAGAAGAGTTTGATCAAGCGCCTCTTCGCGCGGACTGAGACCGATACGCGGCGCATCGCCACCCTGCGGTAGGGTCGGTGGGTGAGTGACCAGGCAAAGATATTGCGGTAGCTTTATTTTCCATATTACATTTGCCATTTGTCATTGAAGAAGCGCCTCTCTCAATCAATGACAAATGGCAAATGTAATATGGAAAATGGAAAATGCCTTAGTTCCTATTCTCCGCCAGCATATTGCAGAACAGAGCGCCTTGCGAGATAGCGTCATCTAAAGCGATGTGCGTATAAGGCAGCTCATCAAACCAACGCTGAGGCATATTAGCCTTGCTCACGTCACTGAAGCCCACCTTCATCAAAGCCATCGCGTAGCTTTTAATATCAAGAGCCGCGTAAGAAAAAGGGCTCTCACCGGCAAACCGGAAGAGGTAGTAGGTGACAAACATGAAGTCAAAGGCCGCCGGGTAGCCGACAAACACCGGGGCGCCCGGTAAGCTTTTGAGCCATGAAGCGTATTGCGGCATCACCAGCACCGGCGGCTGCGGGTTCCTCCGACAAGCCTCCCACGCCTCAGGCTTGGTCTTCCACCAGGCCATCGTCACCGGGTCGCTAGCGGCCTCCGGGAGGAGTTCAAGGTTAGCGGAAAAGGTGCCCACCAGTGTCTTGTCAGCGAGGAAGGCGGCCGAGCCGAAGCTCAGCATGGAATTGAGGCCGGGAACAGGTCCGTCAGTTTCGACATCCGTGCTTACATAGATTTCTGTCATACGGCATCACCAGCGGTAGGCAAAGCAATCGCTGGGCGTGTCTGGGCGATTACTGTTTGGTAGCCCGCTCGGCTGCTCCTGGATCGGCTTTCAGTTTATCAGCGGTCACGCCCGCTTGCCGGCTCAACAGATACTCGAAGACCCGTTCGGGCAGCCACCGCCTGAGCGCCAAAGCCAAACGCGCATGACGGGGCGCGGCGTAGCGTGCTCGCGGATGCTTGGCGGTGAGCGCTTCCACAACTACAGCGGCGATGTCATCCGGCGTGCCCGCCATCTTCCGCATCCGCTGATACCCCGCCTGGAACCCGGCGAAGAAAGGCGCGTAAGGACCGGCGTGTTCGATGACCGGCTGCGACACTTCGTTGGTGACTTGAAGGAACTCCGTCGTGATGAAACCCGGCTCGATGACTACGACTTTGATCCCGAACAGGGCCAACTCGCCGCGCAGGCCGTCTGAGACGGCCTCCAGCGCGTGTTTGGTCGCGTCGTAGATTGAGGAGAGTGGGCGGGCGATGCGGCCCGCCACTGAGCTGATATTGACGATCCGCCCGCTCCGCTGCCCTCGCATGACGGGGATCACCAGCTGCGTGAGCGCGATGAGCGAAAAGAGATTGAGCTCGAAGTTCCGGCGGATCAGCTCGACCGGCACCAGCTCGATGGGGCCGCGCTGGCCATAGCCTGCGTTGTTGACGAGCGCGTCGATGCGGCCGAAGGCGGCCATCGTTTCCCGCACCAGCCGCTCGCGGTCTGCGACAGCAGTGAGGTCGCCGGCGACCACCATTGCGCGTCCGCCGGCCGCTTCTACTTCTTGTTTGAGCGCGTCGAGCCGCTCACGCCGCCGGGCGGTGACGATGACACTGGCGCCCTCTCGCGCCAGCCACCGCGCCGTCGCTTCGCCTATCCCCGACGAGGCCCCCGTCACAATCACCACCTGACCGTCAAGCTTCCCCATAGTTTTGCCATTGACCCAGACTCTCTGATTCGTCGCGGACTACTTGAGAATCGGCGTCACCGTCACCTTACGGAACCAGACCTTGCCGTGATCGCCCTGCAACATAATCGGCCCGCTGGTGCCCTCGTTGCTGTCGAGCGCGCCGCCGGTGATTCCTTCGATCACGACGTTATCGTGAACGGTCTTCCCGTTCAGCACCACCGTCACGCGGTTGCCGACAATCGTGGCCTCCATCGTCTGCCACTCGCCCGCTGGCTTGCTGGCGTTGACCGCGGGCGGGACGCGGCTATAGACCGCCATGTGGCCATGACTCTCAGGCGCTTTGCCGAAATCGTCAAGCACCTGCAGCTCGTACCGGCCGCGGAGATAGATGCCGCTGTTGCTCTGCGCTGCCACCTTGTACTCGGCGTGAATCTTGAAGTTGTCGAACTTTTGCTTGGAGACCAGATTGTTGGCGTGTGCTTCGTTCGTCATCGCGCCGTCGACCACGCCCCAGCCGGACGGCCGATCTTTGAACTGCACCTCCCAGCTATCCAGGCTCTGGCCGTCAAACAGCTCGACGGGTTGGCCGAGCTTGTGTTTGCCGTTGGCATTGTAGGTGCCCCACTTCGGCGGGCGCACGCCCACCCAGTTGACGGTCCGCGTGCCGGTCGTGGCTGTGCCCACGAGCTGCCCGCCAGCGACTTTGGCGCGGTGAACCGTCTTCTGACCGTTGTTGCCAGGTGGTAATGAGAAAACCAACTCATCCTTCTCAATCGAGATTTCAGGCAGCTTGAACACGCTCCCGCCGCGGTTCAAAAAGTAACCCACCAGCTTGCCGTCCTCCGTCTTCACTTCCAGCCAGAGCGGGTAAGTCCCGCCGGGGCCGGTCGCCATAATGTCCCACTTCCCGAGGAACGCCTTCTCCTGCGCCAGGGCCGGGAGCGAGAAACAGACGAGCATGAAAAGCCACGTGCCAATCTTTTTCGAAAGCATAGACCTCCTCTATTACTCCTGTGTCAGTAGTCAGTCGTCCATTGTCCGTTGCCGGAGACATCGCTGAGCTGCGACCCATTTGACGCGGCTCTCAGGGGGTACATGGTCGGCCACTGACGACTGACCACGGACCACTGACACAGGAGTACTATGAATCATCTGGGCATGCGCTACTGCGCGATGTGGGTTGATTGATAGGCGACTGCTTGCCATCGCCCTTGCTGCTTGGCATACACACGCATAAACCGGAGATTGAGGTTCATCACTTGGCCTTTTGAGTTCAGCCTGACTACCGCGTGGCCCGTCAGGACAGCCGCCTCTCCCAAGACCTGAACCTTCACGTCGTCGCGGTTAATCGACTCATACTTGACCTCGCCGGACTTGAGGCCAGCGAGGAACTGAGCCTTCGTCTCTACCCTGCCGCTGGAGTGTGTGTAGATCAGATTCTCGGCCAAGATGCGGTCAAGCGCCGCGACATCGCCCCGGATGGTAGCTCCGGTCAATTCATTATCGAGCTTGATCAGCTCCTGCTCCGCCCTCCCGCTCGAGGCGGCCTTCTGCTCCTTGACTCGGCCGAGAGCAAGGTGAGAGATGGTCATTGCCAAAATCAAGATCAGTGTGGTTCGGCTCATGCGTCGAACTCCTTTCCGTGTGACGTGATTGATATTTTGCGCTCGTTGCCAGGCCTCAAACCTGGAAAGTGCTGGAACCGCGCGACAAGCCTATGCCAGGGCGGCCAGAGTGTCAAACGGTGAACAGGTTATGCCCGCGTTGCATGTAAGGTGGAGGCAAGCGGCGGTAAGAGTTCCCATGACTCGGCCGAAGCACATTTCACCGTGTGGGAAAGATTTGACCCGAAAGGCGGGATTGTTTTTCCGGCGGCGCCTGTGGTACAACTGGCTAGTCACGCGCTCTGTCGCCGACCCAGCCAGACTTTGAAAATGCGCGCCCGTAGCTCAGTTGGATAGAGCGGCAGCCTTCGAAGCTGTAGGCCACAGGTTCGAGCCCTGTCGGGCGCGCCACTTAAACCAACAACTTCCAAGCTCTAACCCAGGCCCGAGCCCTTTTACTTCCACCTCTGTTGGCGTCAGGCGCGGGAAGAATGGCCAGACGTCCGTGTTTGGCCTAAGAACCTGACGACAGGTTCCTCCGCGTCCGTTCTCGGTTCACTGGCAGGTGCTGGAACTACCACCTGACTCCCCGAAGGCGCAGACGGCTGAGTTAATCCAGCCATCCCGGAGACGTGACTGCTCCGCGCCCGCGCCCGCACGTTGATGGCAGCGTTATGATCGCGATGAGCCACAAAACCACAGACCAGACACTTGAACTCGCGACAGGCGAGACTCAAACGCATCCGCTCACCGCACTGGCTGCAATCCTGACTGGTGTAGGCAGGCACGACTCTCTCGATCTCCCGGCCGGCACTCGCAGCCTTGACGGTGAGAATCTCCGGAAAGCCTCCCCAGCCTGCGTCACAAATACTCTTGGCCAGGCGTGGGTTCCCGACCAGGTTCTTGATCTTCAGGTCTTCGACCGCGATCGCGTCGAACTCCGCAACTATCGGCTTCGCGGTTTTGAAGTGATGATCCCGTCGTTGCCGCTTGACCTGAAGGTGTTGCAACTGCAATTCTCTGACCGCCTTTTTCCGGCGCTGGGAGCTTTTTTTGCGGCGGGACACTTTGCGCTGCGCCGTCTTCAAGCGACGTTCAGCTTGGCGCAGGTGGCGCGGGTTCTCAATTACTTCGCCAGTCGAGAGCGTAGCGAAGCTCTCCAGCCCGATATCAATCCCGACCGCCTCACCTGAGCGAGCGGCTCGGGCTTCTCGATGTCGCAAACCAACAAGACAAACCAGCCGTCGGCGCGGAGCGTGACCCGCAACTGTTTGACCGTGCCTTCAAGCTCACGGCTTAGTCTCACGCGGCAAGTGCCGACACCCGGCACCGTCAGTTTGTCACCCTTGAGCGGGCAGCCTCTCACCTGCTCGATCTTTTGCGAAAAAGTATGATAGCGATCTTGGCCTTTAGTGGAATAGGGAAGGTATCTCACGACACTCCCCCCTCCGCAGAACCGTGCGTGCCCCTTTCAAGGCACACGGCTCCCAAGTCAGACAGATCTACCCAA
>Ga0207646_10000306_pt1 | contig 66698 bp, 74 predicted proteins | sample KBSK5502metaG_FD_184343 | JGI IMG/M metagenome (GOLD analysis project Ga0207646, IMG submission 184343) | Corn, switchgrass and miscanthus rhizosphere microbial communities from Kellogg Biological Station, Michigan, USA - KBS K5-50-2 metaG... | ecosystem: Host-associated > Plants > Roots >... | reverse complement strand
GTCGCAGCACAGGGAGCCGCCGCGGACCACCGTGGATCCCGAAGCCGATCGCCGCGCACGCGCCGATGGGCCCGCGCCCCGCAGCTTTGTCCGGCAGTCCATGTTCGGGCGCTAACCAGCATTCGGCTACTGCGTCGTTCGCAACGAAAGGCAGGCCGCTTCCCGACGAAGTGGCCCGAACCGTCCCAGCGTCCCCGCGCCACCCCTGAGCGGCCGGTCCTGTTCAGTCCGTTGGTCCCCGTGTAATGCAGGAAAATCGCAGCCGTGCTGGCCCCTAACCGCCGGCAATGGCCCCGATGATCCAGAGGGGTTCGACGCCCGACGCGACCGCGTCAGGCAGCGTGGCGTCCGGCGATTCGTGGGATAGATCCTCCTCGCAGGCGAAGAACCGCAAGAACGGCCGGCGCTGTTGCGTGACGTGGTCGCGGATTGTACCGCGCAGCATTGGATAGCGGGCCTCAAGGGCGTCGAGGACCGAGCGCTGCGTGACCGGACCCTCGACCTCTAGCTCCACGTCGCCGTCGACGTGCGCCAGCGTCCGCAGATGTGCAGGGAGCACCACGCGGATCATGGCAGCGTCTGAACCTCAACAGAAAGGACGCCCGGAAGATCGCGGACGATGGGGGCCCAGGTGTCTCCGGCGTCAGCCGATACGTACACCTGGCCCCCGGTGGTGCCGAAGTAAACGCCGCATGAATCGAGCGAGTCGACGGCCATCGCGTCGCGCAACACGTTCACGTAGCAGTCGCGTTGCGGCAGGCCTTTCGTGAGCGCCTCCCACTCGTTTCCGCCCGCCCGGCTGCGGTACACGCGCAGCTTTCCCTCGGGCGGAAAGTGCTCCGAGTCGCTCTTGATCGGGACGACATAGATGGTGTCCGGCTCGTGCGCGTGAATGTCGATCGCGAACCCGAAGTCAGTCGGCAAGTTCCCGCTGACCTCTTGCCACGACTCGCCGGCGTCGTCGCTGCGCATGACGTCCCAGTGCTTCTGCATGAACAGTACGCCCGGACGTGACCGGTGCATGGCGATGCGGTGAACGCAGTGGCCGACCTCGGCATCCGGGTCGGGGATGTATTGGGACTTCAGTCCACGGTTGATCGGTCGCCACGTCTTGCCGGCGTCGTCGGTCCGGAAGGCGCCTGCGGCCGAGATGGCGATGAACATCCGGCCGGGGTCGCTCGGATCGAGCAGGATCGTGTGCAGGCACAGCCCACCGGCACCTGGCTGCCAGCGAGGCCCTGAGCCGTGGCCGCGTAGTCCGGAGAGTTCCTGCCAGGTTTGGCCGCCGTCGGTCGTGCGGAACAAGGCGGCGTCTTCGACTCCGGCGTAGACGGTATCCGGATCGGTGAGCGATGGTTCGAGATGCCAGACTCGCTTGAATTCCCAGGAGTGTTGGGTGCCGTCGTACCACTGGTGGGTGGTGAGGGGTTTGCCGGTTTCGGGAGTTGTGTCGTAGACGAACTTGTTGCTCGCGCCAGCAGGCATGCTGCCTGGGGCGGGCATCACCTCGCCTCCGGGCGCCTCCCACGTCTTGCCGCCGTCGCGGGAGCGCTGGATGATCTGGCCGAACCAGCCGCTCGTCTGCGACGCATACAGCCGATGCGGGTCAGCGGGCGATCCCTTGAAGTGGTAGATTTCCCAGCCCCCAAAGTGGGGACCGCTGACATCCCACTTTTTGCGCTTGCCGTCCGACGTCAGGACGAAGGCGCCCTTGCGTGTGCCAACCAGTACCCGTACTTTGCTCATACCTCTCCTCCCCCGGTATGCAATCCCTAACTCTTTGAGTCGTTCGTACTCTCGTTGAATGTCTTAGCTTTACGCGCCACCGTACGCTTTCTTTAAGTCTTCGATCACAATCTTGTTCATCTTGAGCATTGTCTGAACAACTGCCTGCGACTTTTCAGGATCTGGGTCATTCAGCAGTTTGCCTAAAGCGGTAGGAATAATCTGCCATGACAGACCAAATCGGTCTTTAAGCCAGCCGCACCTTCCTTTCTCTCCGCCTTGCGAGAGCTTCTCCCACAATTCATCAACTTCTTCCTGGGTCTCACAGTTCACGAAAAACGATATAGCTTCTGTGAATTTGAATTGCGGGCCCGCATTCAAGCCCATGAATTCTTGACCCTCTAGCTCAAATGTCACTGACATCACTCTCCCGTTCGCGCGACTGACGCTCAGAATTTTTGAATTCTTAAAAATCGACACGTAATAATTCATCGCCTCTTCGGCTTGATTATCGAACCACAAGAAGGGTGTGATTCTTGGCATTGGTCCATCTCCTCTAGGTCATGACAGTTTCGCGCTCGCAGCGCGGCGGTTGCCAACAGAACTCCTCACCAGAACGCGTCAACTCACGCCGTGCGAATGAGGAGGTTCAAGTCTTGCGTGGTGAACTTGCCAAATTGAGACCAATGCCACTGTCCGCAGGCTTGGGAATCAGCGGAGTCGGGTCCCGTTCGCGCCACCGTCGCCGGACTTCCGCAAGAAACGCTTTGCGATTCTTCTCCATTTCGGCGATGAGAGCACAAGGTGCCCCCGTTTCCTCGTGCCGCGCTCCCCAAATGAGCAACTCCAAGAGTACCGGCGCCAGATCAATCCCTTTCTCCGTCAGCCGGTAGCTCACTCTTCTTCGATCGCTCTCTTCCACCTCCGCGGTGATGATCCCCGACGCTTCAAGCTTCCGCAGACGGTCCGCCAGGATATTCGTGGCAATCCCTTCGCCCGATTCCTGGAACTCCTTGAACGTCCGGAACCCGCGAACCATCAGATCGCGGATGATCAGCAGCGACCAGCGATCCCCAAACATCTCGAGGGAGATATTTACTGGGCAGCCGGACCGGCGTTTGGACTCGGGCTTCCCAGGCACGTTCGACACATTATCAACATCACTTGCAAAATGCAACTTATATCGCGATAGATCCAGTTGAACGGCCTGGCGATGGCGAGCGACCCATTCCCCGTCCTCATCCTATATCTGCGGGTGTAGAATATCAGCCATTCTGGAAGCCTCAGTCATGCTGGGGGTGACTATGGCTATTGCGTGTCCCGTTGATCTCGACACGCAGATGCTGCGTTCTGAGGTGTCCAAAATCTACGCGCGCGTCGCTGCCGATCCAAACGGCGACTTCCATTTCCACCGCGGGCCGGCCTATGCGGCCGAGTTTCTCGGCTATGATCCAGTTGAGCTGGCCGCGCTCCCAGCCGACTGCACTGCTTCGTTCGCCGGCATCGCCAACCCGCATGCCATCGCTACAATTATCGCCGGCGAGACGATTCTCGATATTGGCTGTGGCGCGGGGATGGATTTGCTGCTGGCTGCTCGCCGCGCTGGTCCCACGGGTCGCGCGATTGGAATCGACATGACTGAAGCCATGCGCGACCGTGCTCGCGCCTCCGCTGCGGCTGCAGGTCTCCGGAACGTGGAAGTCTACCGCGCGGACGCCACGGCGCTTCCGTTTCCTGATGCCAGCGTGGACGTCGTCATCTCCAACGGCGTGCTCAATCTGGTCCCCGAGAAGGACAAAGCCTTCGCCGAAATACGCCGTGTGCTGCGTCCAGGCGGTCGCCTGCAGCTTGCCGATATCGTGCTCGACGCCGAACTCGGCGAAGATGTTCGTCGCAACATCGATCTGTGGACAGGTTGAATTGCCGGCGCTCTGCCGGAGGCAGAGCTGGTGCAGTTCTTAAAGGACGTGGGCTTCGAGGGCGTCTGCGTGACGGCCCGCTTCGACTGCTTCCGCGCGACCAAGAAGGAAACAACCGCGCGCAAGTACGGTGTGCACGGGGCCAATGTCTTCGCCCGCAAGCCGGCCGTGCGCGCCTGAAGTTCCTTCGGACTGGCGTCCTGTTGGGGAGTCCTGCTCCACTCGTCGGGCAGGTCCACTCCGGCTGCGCCAGAACGTTTGCCTTTCGATTCAGCCAAGCTAAAAAGCCAGCCTTGAGGCACACCGAAAAACAATCTAGTTCGCTGCGATTGACGGCTGCGGCTTTGGCTTCTAGAATCAGGTTTTTTCCCAACCAGACGAGGAGGTCTATGATCCGGTGCAGAGCAGGCCAGCCTCTGAGTGTCTTTGTCTCGCTGTTGCTGGTGGCGGCGGGACAGGCTCAGTCGACGCCGCATAATGAGGTACTCATAAAGAACGGCACCCTTCTCACCATCACCCATGGCACCATCCAAAACGGTAGCATTTATATCAAGGATGGCAAGATTGTCGCCTTCGGCCAAAAAGTGGAGGCGCCAGCCAGCGCCACGGTTATCGATGCCAGTGGCAAATACGTGATGCCGGGCATCGTCGACTCGCACTCCCATGTCGCCCTCGACGGCGACGTCAACGAAGCCACCGCCCCGGTCACACCCCACATGATGATGGCTGACGCATTCGACTTCACCGACAAAGCTATCTACCGCACGTTGGCGGGCGGCGTGACCACCTCGCTGGTGCTGCACGGCTCAGCTAACGTCATCGGCGGGCAGAACCTTGTCATCAAACATAAGTACGGCCTGCCGCGCGACCAGATGCTGTTCCCTGGCGCGCCGCGCTCCATCAAGTTTGCCAGCGGCGAAAATCCCAAACGTGTTTATGGGGGGAGGCAGCAATCCCCGGCGACGCGTATGGGCAATTTTGCGGTGCAGCGCCAGGCATTGCAAGAGGCGCGCGACTATATGCGCGAATGGGATGACTATGAGGGCCGTATCGCCAAGGGTGACAAGGAGTCCAGGCCACCCAAGCGCGACCTGAAGCTGGAGGCGTTAGCCGATGTGCTGCGAGGGAAAGTGCTCGTGCAGATCCACTGCTACCGCGCCGACGAGTTTCTGACGGAGATGGAGATCGCACGCGAGTTCGGCTACAAGATCCGTGCCTTCCACCACGCGCTCGAAGCCTACAAGGTGGCCGACAAGATTGCCGCTGAGCACATCGGCATTGCCACCTTTGCCGACTGGTGGGGATACAAGCAGGAGGCCTGGGACGCTATCCCTTGGAATGCAGTCCTGTCCCTGCGAAAAGGGGTGATCGTCTCCATCAAGAGCGACTCCGATGACTTCGCCCGCCGTCTGAACCAGGAGGCCGCCAAGACGGTGCGCTATGGCGGGGCTACCGAGGAAGAGGCCCTGAAGATGATAACCCTCAACGCAGCCTGGATCGTGGGCATCGAGGACCGCGTCGGTTCAATCGACTTGGGGAAGGACGCTGACATCGTGATCTGGAACTCGCATCCGTTATCCAGCTACGCATTGGTGGACAAGGTGCTGATCGACGGCGGCGTTTTCTTCGACCGCGCACTCCCGGGCTACGGGATGCCCCAATACAAGGAGGGCCAGTGATGTGCAGACGGGGATTGCCAGCTGTCGCCACGGTTTGCTTCTGTTTCCTCTTAACAACGGTTGCATCAGCGCAGAAACGGGCGGAGCAACTTACCGGTGCAGGGACGAGCCCCACCGTCGCCCTGCGCGGAGGCACTCTGCTGACCGTCTCGCACGGCGTGATCGACAGCGGTGTGGTGGTGATGGAGAAAGGCAAGATCATCGCTGTCGGTCCTGTGTCTTCGACGATTATCCCGAAAGGCGCGCAGGTGATCGATGTGAAGGGAATGACGGTGTATCCCGGGCTGATCGATTCCGAGACCCGCATCGGGCTCACGGAGATCAGTCTGGAGCAGTCCACCAACGACCTGCTCGAACCCAGCGACGAGATCATGCCGCAGATGCACGTGTTTGACGCCTTCCACGCGGAGTCAGCGGTGATCCCGGTGACGCGCGTCAATGGCATAACCCATGCGATTGTCGCGCCAGCGGACCAGGACACGCTCCCCGGCCAGGATGCACTGGTGCAGCTTGCAGGCACTTCGCGCGACGAGATGCTGCTCGTCCGCGACATCGCTCTGCCGCTGAACTTCACCGGCGAACAGCGCCGGAACGAGTCATGGGAGAAAGCTAAGTTCCCCTTCACGCGCATGGGCATGGCTGCCCAGTTGCGGCAAGCGTTCATCGACGCCCAGGACTATGCGAAGAAATGGGAGGATTACGAGAAGAAGCCGGCCGAGCAGCGCAAGGAACCACCGCCCAAGCGGGACCTCAAACTGGAGGCCTTGCTACCCTACCTTATGGGCAATAAACCGGTGGTGGTGGCCGCCAGGGAACCCTCCGACCTGGAGACCGCGCTGAGCCTGGTACGCGAGTTCAACTTGCGGGTGATCCTCAATCACGTCAGCCACTCGCAGGTCATGCTGGACAGAATTGCCGCGGCTAAGCTGCCGGTGATCGTGGGACCGATCTATGAGGAACCTAAGGAGTACGAGCGCTACGACGTGGTGTACAAGCTGCCCGCAGAGCTCTATCGGCGCGGGGTGAAGATCGCCTTCGCCTCCTACTCGGCGCACCAATCGCGCAACTTGCCCTACCAGGCGGGCTATGCGGTGGCCTTCGGCCTGCCCCACGAGCAGGCGGTTAAGGCGATTACGCTCTCCCCGGCAGAGATTTGGGGCGTGGCCGACCAACTCGGCTCGTTGGACGTGGGCAAGACCGCCAATGTGGTCGTGGCCAACGGCGATCCCCTGGACATAAAGACCGATGTGAGGCGCGTCTTCATCCAAGGGCGCGAGGTCCCCATGGACAACCGCCAGATCCGCCTGCGCGACCAGTACATGAAGCCATAGCCCGGGGCGGAAATGCGGAAAGGATGAGCTCTCGGAAGCGCAGCATCCCGGCAGGGGGCCGTTGCGGAGTGAGTGGTCCGCTAGTCTCAGTGAAACCTCTCAGGTAACTTGAAATGGCAGTGTTCTGATTGAAAAAGGTTGCCTTTCGGCATTTTCTAGGGCAGAGAAGGGAACTACGCGGGGGGATGGGACAGCTCAATGCGAAAAGGCACGACGAGCGGGCTCGGTACATTGCAGGCCGTCGATTTGACTGGTCGCATGGTTGCGGGTCTCTTCCTTCCTCATCAGCCCTAAACGTGAGCCCGACTTGCTGAATCATACTGGTGCTGTTCCGGTCTCTCCCCTCGAGACCCGGAATGAGGGCTCTGAGCGGTGGAGGGGCATAACACTTAACTCCTGATTTAGAATCCAGTTGAGGCTTCCGGTGAAGCGTCACTATAATCCAGGCCGTGCTGGGTAAGGCAGCGAGCGGGCGGAACGCAGCTTCCACAAGCACAACAGAATCGGTCGAGGCGAAAGAGGCGATCAATTGGGCGACTCCGAAACACCCGAAACCGCGGGCAGGAAAAGCATATTCTCAGCAGGATCGATGATCCAGGTGGCCAAGGATCAGGTCTCCTGCAACCTGGCAGGGGAGTCGGCGATCCTCAATATCAAGAGTGGGGTGTACTACGGTCTCGACTCGGTTGGAGCGCGAATCTGGGAGCTGGTTCAACAGCCGCGCAGCGTGAATGAGGTTCGTGAAATTCTCCTGAAGGAGTACGATGTCGAGCCGCAACGCTGCGAGACCGATCTGCTGGCGCTGCTCGAGCGGTTGCTGGCCGAAGGGCTCATCGAAGTGCGGGATGGTCCTGCTGCCTAAGGTTCCGCGCCTGCTCTAAACTGTCTTGTGCGGGCCTCCTTGCACGGCCCCAATCTTTTGATATCATCGGTCTGGCGGGAGCTGTTTCTGCAAGCCAACCACAACCGGGACCGATTCCAGTCAAAGCTGCGGATGAAGATGAAAAAGACATGACCATCCTCTTCACAATGCGGGTCTCGGTGCCCGAGCACGTGCTCCTCCGACAGATCGAGGGCGAATCCGTTCTGCTCAATATCAACAACGAACGCTATTTTGGCCTTGATGAGGTCGGCACGCGCATGTGGGCAACGTTGACCAGCGCCGATTCGATTCAGGCAGCCTATGAAGCTCTGTTGGGCGAGTACGAGGTTGATCCCAAGCAACTCCGTCAGGACCTCCAGATCTTGATTGAAAAGCTTGTCGAGAACGGACTGATTGAGGTTGACGGTGGGTAGGCTACGGCGGTTTCGGCAATTGTCTGGAGATGAGCGGTGGCTCCTTGTCGAGAGCATGGCTTTGCTTCCCATGACAGCTGTGGCGTTGCGGTTGGTGGGCTTCCGGCGCTGGCAGGCCGCGCTCTCGCGACTTGCGCCCAGAGGAGAAGCCGGAACGGTCGGTTGCCCGGAAGCTTCCATCGCGCGCGGCAAGAACGTGGCCAGGATAGTGCGTGTCGCATCCCGGTATAGCCTCAGCCGAACCAATTGTCTTGAGCAATCACTTGTCCTTTGGTGGCTCCTGCTCCGCCGCGGCGTTCCCGCTGACCTGCGCATTGGCGTGCGCAAGGCAGCGGGCAGCCTGAAGGCTCACGCTTGGGTGCAGCTCGGCAGGGTGATTTTGAATGATGCGGAGGATGTACACCAGCACTACACGCCCTTTGACCGCGACATCGCTGCCGTGGCTGTGGAAGAACGATGAGCGGCATTGCCGGGATTCTCAACTCGGACGGCGCTCCCCTCGATCGGGCTCTCCTGCAGCGGATGACTGAGTTTCTGGCCTATCGCGGGCCGGACGCGCAGCAGATATGGACCGCAGGCCCGGTTGGGATAGGGCACGCGCTGCTCCACACCACGCACGAATCGGCGTCCGAGTGTCAGCCGGCGAGTTTGGACGGACGAATCTGGATCACCGCCGACGCGCGTATTGATGGCCGTACTGACCTGATGCAGCACCTGTCATCGAAGGGCCGGACCCGCCTGCTGACGGCCACTGATGCGGAATTGATTCTGCACGCCTACTATGTTTGGGGCGAAGAGTGCGTCGAGCACCTTCTGGGCGACTTCGCCTTCGCCATCTGGGATGGGCGGCGCCGGTGCCTTTTCTGCGCACGCGACCACTTTGGTGTCAAGCCGTTCTATTACGCGCAGGTCGCCAACGGCTTGGTCTTCAGCAACACCCTAAACTGCGTACGACTCCATCCGGGCGTTTCGAACGAGCTGAATGATTTAGCTATCGCAGATTTCCTACTCTTTGACTTTAACCAAGAGCCCTCCACCACTGCCTTTGCCGATATCCAGCGCCTGCCGCCCGCGCACTTGCTAACTTGGTCAGAAGGGGCCCTGCGGGTGGAGCGCTACTGGGCGTTGCCTATTGAGGGGCCGATCCGATACAAGCGCACAAGCGAGTATGTTGACCATTTCCGCGCGCTGATGCGAACCGCCGTCGAGGATCGGCTGCGGACGCGGAGCGTAGGTGTTTTGATGAGTGGAGGGCTGGACTCAACCACAGTTGCGGCCACCGCCAAGGAGCTCCTGTCGTCACGGTCGACCTCATTCGACCTGCATGCTTACACAGGGGTATTCGAACGCTTGCTCCCTGATCAGGAGCGCGAGTATACAAGCCTGGTGGCGGAGGCATTGGGAATCCCCGTCGAATTCCATGCGCTAGACAGGTATAAGCTTTTCGAGCGCTGGGGCGAGCCGGGGTTACTCCCGCCTGAACCAACCGATGAGCCGCTTGCGGCGAGCGGGGCCGACCAGTTACGGCAAATTGCAGCACGCCACCGCGTGGCCCTGACGGGCTATGGTGGTGACCCCTCTCTATCGACCTCGCTGTCCTATCATTGCTCCAAACTGCTCAAGGGTCGGCAATTTGCTAAATTGGCGGGGGATCTGGCGAGCTATCTAGTGGTTGAGGGTCGGTTCTCCCGACTCTACATTCGCACGCGTCTGCGGATCTTATTCACGAAAAACCCCTGGCGACAATTGTTTCCCCCATGGTTGAACCAGGATTTCGTGGCGCGCCTGGACTTGCGGGCGCGCTGGGAACAACTGAACAGCGTTCCCACACCGGAAGGCCCGCTCCGTCCTATGGCCTATCAGTCTTTGATAAGTGTGTTCTGGCCGGCGCTCTTCGAAGGTTATGATCCAAGTGTGACCCGGCTGCCACTAGAGGTTCGCTACCCATTCTTTGACCTACGCCTGCTGCGTTACCTGCTGCAGCTTCCCCCGCTTCCTTGGTGTGCGGACAAGGAATTGCTGCGCCAAGCCATGCGCGGCACTTTGCCCGAAACAGTGCGATTGCGTCCCAAGGCCCCCCTGGCTGGGGACCCCGTTTCGGAGTTACTCCGGGGCTCCGATGTACAGTGGCTGAACCATTTCCATCCCGCACCGGCACTAGACCGATATGTGGATCGGGGCAAGCTCTCCCCCATGACGGGAGAAACGAATCCCCTGCGTCTCTGGGCGAAGCTCCGGGTACTGAGCCTAAACCTCTGGTTGCATTCTCAAGATGGAATCGATCATAAGAGCAGGCCACAGGAGCACGATCTTGAACTCGATGCCGCCGGAAAAACGAAAAATACCATACCAGAGTCCCCGACTACGGGTTTACGGCGACATCCGTGAATTACCCCGGATATCTGCGGTGAGCGCAAGTTACCGACGACATTCAGAAGGGTAACAAAGCTTTTTTGACGGGGGAGGACAAGGTCCCAAGCTCAATGGAAATGATTTTGACTTCCGGATGGATTACACACTATTCTTATTTGCGGCATCCGCTTTGCATTAACTGGTTGCATGACACGAGAGAAATCAACTATAAGTGTCCCAGGGAGGAGTGCTGTGAGCTCACAGATTCCGAAACCAGCGAAGGCTCCTTATCACAGCCCTCAGTTGATTGTTTACGGTGACATCCGCGAAATCACACGCGCAGGCGGCAGCACCTCCAAGGTCCGTGATGGGGGTGCCAAGCCGAATACTAAGACTCACTAGGTCGAACACCACAAACCGCTTAGTCCATGTCCGTTTCGCACTCCGCGTTCGGCTTACATTTTCTTTCCAATCGGCCTGTTCCCGGGTTAATTACTGTCTCAACCGAGTCGGCAGCGGATGTTCAAATGTGGCTGGGCACGATGCCACCTCAGCTGGGCGGCCCACTGCAGACAGCGGGGCGAATATGGTATAGCAGCCCCTTTCGAGACGAACACGGCCGACCTGCATTGGAAGTCTGGCGATTGGCTGGTGGGGGTTACTTCCGGCTTCGCTATCGGGACGGGACTGAGTTCATCGTGGATCGCTCAGGTACCCAAGTCTGGGCCGCCTGGCCGGATCCATCGACGCTAGAGGATGCAGCGACTTACCTGCTGGGTCCGGTGCTGGCCTTTCTTTTGCGCCTGCGCGGTGTCATTTGCCTGCATGCCAGCGCTGTTGCGATCAACGGTCGGGCGATTGCCCTGCTCGGCCCGCCCGGCGCAGGCAAGTCCACAACTGCAGCCGCCTTTGCGAAACTAGGCTACGCGGTGCTCTCGGATGACGTCGTTCCGTTGCTGGAGCGTGGCAATTCTTTCTCGGCGCAGTCCGCTTTTCCCCGTCTTTGCTTGTGGCCCAATTCAGTTGAGGCCCTGTTTGACTCTGCGGATGCCTTACCGCGTCTGACGCCCACCTGGGAGAAACGTTACCTTGAACTTAACCGAAATGGATACTGCTTTCAGGAGGAGCCTCTGCCCCTTGCCGCGGCTTACATACTCGGGCCGCGTGGTGCCGATCAGGGGACGCCTTTCGTTGAAGCGCTTTCCGGCGGAGCTGGGTTGATGTCTTTGGTTGCGAATAGTCATGTGGCTTACTTGTTGGACAAAGCGATGCGAGCCTCGGAGTTTGCGCTTCTGGCCCGCATGGTGAAAAGCGTCCCATTGCGCCACGTCAGGGTTCCAGAAGATTCCTCATCCCTGTCGAGACTCTGCGAAATCATCTACGGCGACCTGCTGAAACTCGTTTCTCCTGGGGCGAACCCCAGTCAAGCCTAATAGGATGTACAGCATTCCCGCCTACGGTAGCATGATCGCCGACCAGGTACGCATGCAGGCTTATGCCCAAGCCCTTCGACAGGTCGTCAGACCAGGCTGCGTCGTTGTTGATGTTGGCACTGGCACCGGTATCATTGCGCTGTTGGCCTGTCAGTTCGGCGCGCGCCGCGTTTACGCGATCGAGCCAGACGACTCGATTCAGGTAGCACGAGAAACCGCCATAGCCAACGGGTACGCGGAGAAGATTGAGTTCATCCAGGACGTTTCCACCCGGGTCAAGCTGCCCGAGCAATGCGATGTAGTGGTGTCCGACCTCCGTGGTGTGCTCCCTCCTTTCGAGCACCATATCCTCGCGGTTGTGGATGCTCGACGGCGCTTCTTGGCTCCAGCGGGCGTGCTAATCCCGCAGCGCGATACCTTGTGGGCGGCGGTCGTAGAGGCGCCGGAAGCGTATGGGCGCAGGGTCGGTCCCTGGGGCATCAATGGCTATTCCTTTGACCTGCGTCCCGCCCAGCGGATGGCAAGCAATTCTTGGGGTAGGGAGCGGCTCAAGCCGGAACAGTTGTTAGCGGAACCTTCGTGCTGGGCCACCCTTGAGTATGCAACCGTGGAGAGCCCGGACATTGAAGGCGAGTTCAGGTGCAGCACTACTCGAGCGGGAACTGCCCATGGGTTGCTCATATGGTTCGACGCCACTCTGGCGGACGGTGTAGGTTTTTCCAATTCGCCCTACACGCCGGAGACCATCTACGGAAGCGCGTTTTTCCCCTGGTCGGAACCAGTCGAACTAGCTCCGGGTGATACAGTTGCAGTTGCCCTGAAGGCGGACCTAGTCGGCGAGGATTACGTCTGGAGATGGGACACGCGCATATTGGACGGAGCGCAGCCCGGACAGGTCAAGGCCAGCTTCAGGCAATCGACTTTCTTCGGTGCGGCTGTCTCTGCTGCGCGCTTACTCAGACGAGCCAGCACCTATCTGCCCGTGCTCAGCGAAGATGGCCAGATTGATCAGTCCATCTTGGCTTTGACGGACGGAGTCTCATCGCTGGAAGAAATTGCCCGGCGGGTCGCGGCTCGGTTTCCAGCTCGCTTTCCCAAATGGGAAGACGCTTTGACACGTGTGGCCGAGCTCTCAGAGAAGTACAGCCGGTAGTTCTATCTCGCACGACTTCCCGGCAAAAAGTCATTTAGTTCTCCCCTACGCCCTATTCTGGAGGACAATGGCCCGAGATGGGCACGGGATACCATTCTGCTGCCAAGACGGTTCACCACGCGGAAAACGCTTTGCTTCTGTGCTGCGCCCGAAGGCAGCTGGAAGCTGAGGGAATCGAGCAAGTCCGGGGGCTGCTCGGTGGGCAATTAGACTGGACCTATCTATTCGCCGCGGCCAGGTGGCACGGGCTCATGCCACATCTCTATTGGCACCTCAACGCCTGTTGCCCTGGAGCTGTCCCTGCTTCTCGGATGGCTGTCTTAGCAAACTGTTTCCGCGAAAATGCCCAGCGAAACTTATATTTGACCTTGGAGCTCCTCGGTATTCTCGAGCGACTCCAGGCGAATGAGGTCCTCGCTATACCCTACAAAGGGCCCGTCCTGGCGTTTCTGGCGTATGGCAGCCTCGCGCTGCGGGAGTTTAGCGATCTCGATATCCTAATTCCGCAGCGGGATATCACGAGGGCATGCAAGCTTGTTGCTAATCTGGGATACCAAGCCCGATTTGAGCCGGCAGCCGCGCATGCGACGTCCCAGGACCGCATCCCAGGTCAATACCTGTTTAGCCGCGACGAGGGGAACAGTGTGGTGGAGCTTCATTCAGAACGCACCCTTCGCTACTTCCCAAGACCACTCGACCTCGACCGTATCTCCACACGCCTTGAGCCCGTTTCCGTGGGGGGCAAGGAGGTCCACACACTTGCTACGGAGGATCTGCTTTCTCTTCTCTGTGTGCACGGCGCTAAGCATTTCTGGCAGCGATTGGGCTGGATTTCCGATATCGCGGAACTCCTCCGCAGCCACCCCGGTCTGAATTGGGGACGAACACGAGAACTAGCCCGCGAGTTGGACTGCGAGCGCCTGCTCTTCTTGGGGCTGTATCTGGCGAGGGATCTCCTAGGAGCAAATCTTCCTGAGGAAATTCTGGCTGACCAAAGGGAAGAACGCGTACTACATTCGCTCGCTGGCCGGGTTTATGTGAGGCTTTTCTGGAATCCTGCTACTGAGCCCGGCGTGATAGAGCGCTGCGCGTTCCGCATGCGCATGAGAGAACGCCTCTGGGATGGTCTTCGATACTCGCTGCGTATGGCTGTGACACCGACCGAAGAAGACTGGGCGCTGCTGCCCTTACCGGATCGGCTCAATTCCCTTTATTATGTGATTCGACCGCTGCGCCTCCTAAACAAGTATGGAATGTCCCTCGGGCGGCGGTCTGTGCCCAAGAATCATCTCGGGGGACCCAATATCGGCTGACGGGAGAACGTCCCCGGAACCGCTTTCGCCGGCTGGTTTCAGTCGCATCCCGATTTCCATGCCTTGCTGAGGGAATGCGTGGCAAGCCACTGGTGAAGACGAGCGTCTGATTACATCGGTGGAGTCCTCCGCCACGTCGCGCGCCTGACCTCCGACTTCTGCTCGAACGGCGCGGGGCTGCTGACCCGGCAGAGTGTGATGGCAATTCCCAAGATCAAATGGTTCAATTTCGCCGCGGTGCATCGCGTGAACTGGGCTGGACTTTTGCTGCTTTTGGTGCTTGGCGTCGCGCTGTTGGCATCCAACCGCTGGTTCACTTTCATTGACGATGAGGTGTGGATCCTCGATGCAGCGGCGAAACCCCTTGTGGAAACAATGCGCGCTTACATCTCCGGAAGCGGCGAACATGAGCACCCGCCGCTATTCGATCTGCTCTTGCATGGATGGCTGAAGCTGACCGGCGGACCGCTCGCCCTTTTGAGGCTTCCTTCGATTGCATTCTACGTGCTTGGTCTTTGTCTCTTGGTGCGCGCCGCCGCGCGCTGGGGCGGCGAGGCTGGCGCAAAGGCAATGCTCTGGATTGCTGTTTTCTGGCCTTATGGATTCCATTTCGGGCGACTGACGACGTGGTATTCGCTTGCATTCCTGCTCGTTGCGCTGGTGACGCTGGTCTACATGCGGTTCTGCGAATCGCCCACCCTGGTGTGCACCGCGGTCTTGTTTGGCGCGAGTTTGGCCCTGGTTTACACGAACTACTTTGGCTGGGTGCTGCTGGCCTGCTTGCTCCTGGATTTCGCATGGGCACATGGCAGCGATTTTGTGCGGCTTCGCTGGAGGTTGGCAGCAGGCGTGGCCCTGCTCGTGGCTGCGTATGCGCCGCTCTGGCCGGCGCTGTTTGCAACTTCGGGCCAGAGGCTTCGGCGGCCCTGGTCTCTGTTAGGCGCGGTATTCTATGCGGGGCAAGCAGGTTACGCGGCGCTGGTGAGCGAGTCCGTGGCGCCGTGGTTTTGGTGGCTTAGCGTGCCAGCCTGCGTGGCCGTGGCGCTGTGCGTCCTATTGACTGTGCTCCGTGCGCCCACGCCAGCTCGCCGGTTTCTGTTCTATTTCTTCTTTTTGTTCGTCGTTTTGGCCGCGCTCGGTTTGCTGACGACCAAGCGGCTCATGCTGATTACGCCGTGGCTTTTGCTGGCGATCTCCCTGACAGCCGCTGCGCAGCGCGGCCCTGTTCGACGAGTGCTTGCTGCCGCCATGATTTTGATCTTTGTGATCGGGTGGTTCGGGATCGTGACGCGACGATTCTACGCGGCTCCGCGCTTCATTGAGCCTTGGCAGGAAGTGGCCGGGCAGGCCGCACAGGTCGTGCGCGAAGGGGGCATTACCATCGGCAATCACCCTTCTTTTTTCTTCTACCTGACGTATGCGCTTCGTGGCTCGGGGCGGGTCCCAGCGCGAGGTTTTGCCGGTATCTTGAGCTCCTCGGTGGAACACCCTCAGGTCTTCGACGCCGACCGCTGGGTCGAGACGCGTCGTCCGGTTGGCCCGCTGGTGATTCTGGTGAAAGGTGTGCCAGCCGGTTCGCCAAATGGCCCCATACAAGAGGCCGAGCATTGGCTCGACGCGCGCTGCAACCTGCGCAGCGACCGCAGGCTGCTCCGCGACCCAGGCTACGAGCTCAAGCAGCGCTTTTTCCCGGAACTGGGACAGATGCCCTGGCGCATCGTGATCCGGGAATACACCTGCGTCGACGCCCGCTGACAGCGACTTGCTCGGCGATGTCTGACGCGCGAGCGGACACCGCCTAGTAGGGGAGCCTCCGGGGCGGTCGGTTTCCAGCCGCAATCGCCCTCTCCCGGCAAACGACAGAGAAAACGGCACATCGTCGTGTGATCCGGGACGCGGTGCAGTCCCAGTGCCTGACGCAGTTCACCATGCTCGCTCAAGCGCATCTCGGCTTCGCGGAAGGTCCAGTCCTTATGCCGCATCAGGCACAGGACGGCCAGCAACTGCGGCTGGGTGAACTGGTGTTTGCTGAATCGGGTTCGGTAACGGGGCAGGACGGCGGTAGCGATCTCGAGGGCAAGACGCGCGAACGGCACGAGTCCAAGCTCGGCCATTCCCACCTCCTGTTCTCTCAGAAGACAGCATGTCCACCGCCCTGTCGCCCCCTAAAAACTCTCGGCGGTGCTAAGGATGTTAACAGAGCCAGATAGGTTCTAATCTGGAAAAGCAGTACCAGACATTGAACCCTTGGCCTTCCACAAGCGCTGACCGATCCGCCACAACTGATTGCGGGAATTGCTCCGCTCCGGCGCTAAGGACTACCAGCTCAACCGCAGTTTGCTCGAAGCTGTGAGCGCAGGCCGGACAGGTCAGCCGAATGACAGTCGATGGTGGCAGCTTTCTCTTCCCGATCGCCAGACCAAACGGAACCGTTCAGAGCACTTGGGGCAGGTTGCAACGGCGAAGGTCATACCTCGATATTATCGGGCATATTTCGACTGCAAGTAGCGTTTACAGGATTGGAACACCTGCTCTCGAAAGCCCCTGTCCAAGCGGCGGGGAAAACCCGTATCGTACAAGGCGGGGCGCAAGATGATGGTCAAGATAAGCCGCCGCCGCAGTAAGCGCTTGGCTCTATCCGTGCCCGTGGTCGTTTACGGACGGTCGAAGGCAGGAAGTGCCCTCCACGAAAAAACACGCATGCTTTCTGTGAGTGCTAACGGCGGGATGCTTGCTCTCGCCGCGCCGGTGCAAAAGGGTCAGACGATTCTGCTTGTAAACGAAGCCACTCAGGAAGAGCAGGAATGTCACGTTGTCTAAGTAGGGTCAAGGGAGCGTGGTAAGGCAGAAGTCGGCATAGCGTTCACTCGCCTAGCGCCCAACTTCTGGCAGGTTAGCTTCCCGCCGGTTGGCCGCCAATCCTCGTCGCAGAGGCAGGCATCTTAACGACAGTGGTGATCAGGTACAGTACGCCGCCGATTCTTGCGTAAAGTTGTGGCGATGTTCCAACGTGCGATCTGTCATTTCGGCTTCATTGCAGATGTAACATCAGCGTCGCGCAGCGGGTTTGCCCAGCCCTCTCACAGCGCGACGAACACCTTCCACAAACGAAAAAGGTCGAAAGACACCGCTCTAGTCACCGTAACGCCTCTGGCGCCGCCCAGCTCGGATTTCATACTCCAATATTTCCATGAATCTTACGTAACGGTCGCGCTCGCCCGCTTTGCGAAGCGCAGCGGAGCAGAGTCGGGTGCAGCGCGTTGTTAAGCTTTGTTGTTATATTCCAAAGTTATGACTACTTTTCCTCGAGCGTGCCCTTCTTCCAGATACCGGATAGCCTCCGGGACCTCACTCAGCGGGTAACTCCGGTCGATAACCGGAGTTACTTTACCGGCTTCAAGGAGCTCTTGCATGATGCTCAGGTCCTCTTTGCTCCGTCTCGTCAGAACCATGACCAGCTTCTGGCTCACGAACCGTGATAACACAGGCGCTGTGATCGCACGGGCCAGAGGACCGATCATCCACGGACCGCTCGGTCCTCCGACCGCGATGTATATCCCCTTGGGAGTTAAGACGCGCCTGCATGCTAACAACGAATGATTCCCAACGGAGTCGAGAATCAGGTCGTAACGTTGGCCACTTTTGGTGAAATCCTCTTGGGTGTAATCAATGACCTGATTTGCGCCGATTGATCGGACCATGCCCACATTCCTCGTACTGCATACGCCGGTCACATCTGCGCCGAACGACTTGGCGATCTGCACTGCGAACGTACCCACGCCTCCCGCCGCCCCGTTAATCAAGACCTTCTGCCCCGGCTGAATCTGTCCCTTCTCGCGAAGACCCTGCAATGCGGTAAGTGCCGCCAGAGGTGCAGAAGCCGCTTGCTCAAACGTCACGTTATTGGGCTTCGTGACCAATGCTGATTCGGAAGTGCATACATACTCGGCCAAGGCCCCACGGCACGAGCCGAACACCTCGTCGCCTGGTTTGAACTGGGTTACGTTCCTGCCCACCGCTTCGACCTGGCCGGCCACATCAACGCCTAGTCGCTTGTCCTTTGGTTTGCGCAGACCGGTCATTATGCGAACGAAGTACGGCGTGCCTCTCATGAAGTGCCAGTCAAGTGGATTCACGGAAGCCGCGCGGACTTTTATCAAAACTTCATCGTCCCCAGCGGTCGGCTTTTCAATTTCTTCACACTTGAGAACATCGGGCGAACCGTAGTTGTAATAGACGATTGCTTTCATATGAATATTCCCTTTGACGCGGTTTTTGGGCGACGGCCGGTTACGCTCCGCTAACTCGCCAAGCGCTTGCTTTCTCTTCCCACTTCTCTACGTTCACGCCCTTCACAAGAAGCCAAAGGCAGAGTGATGCCTCCCCAACAAAGGCAGGAAGAAGAATGGCGGGGAATAACCGATTTGCGACAGCGGGGGCCAGAACCAGCGCGAAGCTATTCGTCAGATAGCTCAAACCGGCGATCTGCATCAGAACGCCGAGAACCTTTGGAAGATAGCCCGACCTGAAGATCAGGTAGCCGATAACGAGGCAGAAACAGCCGAAGAAGATCAGGCTCACGCCAAAGCCATAGCTATGCGATTTGAGCGACAGGCTCGCCATGGCGTAGAGCTGCTCCGGCGCAAATGCTTTGAGGTATCCAGCATTCCCCAGCGGAAACAGCGCCCCAAGGAGATACAGCGCAGTCGCGGCTTCGAGGCCGATCGATACCAGATTGAAGAATGCCGCCAGCAAAGCGAGATCTCTGCTGACCGGTCTCAGCAAGACAAACAAGATCAGTAGCAGGGCAACAGCGCAAATCAGCAAGAACAGTTCGGCAGCGATATGGAAGCGCCACAGCGACTCTAGTGACCTGATGTTGGCCGCTGTGGCCGTTGCATCGCCCGATACGATCAGCCTGTCCCGGACGAATGCCTCACCGAAGATGCCCACGACAATGATGATCAGGTACAGCACGCCGCCGATTCTTGCGCAAAGTTGTGGCGATGTTTCAACGGTGCGATCTGTCATTTCTGTTTCTCCCGAACTTTACAACCTTTGCTCATCCAGGCAGTGATTGCTCGCGGAACGCCGCGCGATCTTCATGTGTTCGATATGGTAAGGCAGTTCTCTTGTACGCATCTGTGAACGAAACGCGAAACAGCCAGAAAACCAACTCCCAGCATTGACCGGGCGCGCCCGCCGGCCCAGAAGAAGGCCGCGCGGCGTTCCGGTTGCACGATCCCTAGGTCCAACTCCACGAGATCACGATAGAAGGCGATCGGCCGCTCCAGATCACGAACGCTAATGTGTGTTTCAAAGAGACCTTCAATTGGAATCATCTGCGCTCACCTCTCAAATTTGAGCTCTTTAGAGCCACTGTGCGCTGTCTCTAACGTTCTCTCCGCGTGCCGGCCTAGCGCTGCCTGTTTTGTGACTGGCCCTTCTCATCAAGCCTCAGGAAGCGCGCCGCGTTGTTGTAGAGGATGTCGCGCTTCTGCACTTCGGTCAGGAAGTCGGCCGACTCGATGGCTTCGATTCCGATGCTAATCACTTGCGGCCACATGGCTGCGTCCGAGCCGAACATGATCCGCTTGCCAAAGCCAGCCTCTGTCAAGCCTCGCAGGTAGCGATGAAACTCCTTTTGCGGCAACAGCCAGTCAATCCCAGCCACTTCTGCATAGACCTCTGGATACATAGCCAGCAGAGCGATCATTTCGTTGAGCATCGGCCAGCCGGCGTGCATGACATAGACACGCAATTTCCGGTGGCGGATGAGCATCTTCTCGAGCAAGAGCGGATTATTCAGCGCCGCCCGGTTTTGCGGAAACATATAAGGCGTCTGGAAACTCAGCATGTGGAAGGCCAGCGGGACATCCAGTTCTTCTGCCAGCGCGAGATAAGGCTCCAGGACCTCATCGTCGGGGGAAATCCCCTCGATCGATGGCACGATTTCTCCCAAAATCGCGATCTCACCCTTGCGAATAAGTTCGCGCAAGGAATCGGGAGCCCCTAGAGTGGAGACAATCGTGTTCGAACCCGGCATTATGCGATTAGGAGCAGCCTGGTGATAGCGTCGCACATATTCCAGAGGACCGCTTGTAGCCGCCAGAACGATGTTGTAGCGATGCATAACGGCCAGGATTTCCCGGAGCAATTCTTCATCGGTGGCGGGCGCGACCAGAGGGTTCGGACAGGTTTCCCAAATATGGTTGGGATCCCATTTCGTTCTCGGATCAAAGGCCGCGAATTCCTGACCGGGACACATGAAAGATGACCCCCCCGGGCCATCCTTTGGCGGGCAGGGCGTGCAAGTGCATGTCGATAATAGGAGGGCGTTGTTTTGGCGCATCCTGAGCTGCGGCTGGAGTTCCTAGCCCGGCAAAGCACACGACTGCAATCCTTGCAAAAGCGAGCACGCGTTTCATTGAGATCTCCTACGCGATTGCCCAGCGGGGGCGAGTCGTCTGGCCCATTATCGTGGTGATGCGCCTCAACTTTAACCGGGAAATCCCCTAAAAGGAAAGAAGGCAAGCGCAGAAGAAGGAACGAATGATCAGGGGTTGGCGACGCAGTCGGCGCATGCGCCCGCTGCGCAGGGCCGGAGAGTTGCGCATCGTTTTTTGTTGCGTGGCACCCCATCCTAGTAGCACATTATCGCGCGATGGAGATTGGGCTCCTGACTCCTGCTCGGCGCTGGTTGTTTCTGATCGCGGTTCTGCTGGTCGTGGCCACGGTTGCTCTCCTGGCGGCAAAGAACGCACTCGCCGACCACTGGGCGCAGTCGGAGCTGCCGGAGGATTGGCTGCAGGCAGCGCACCTAGGGCCCGGCAATGCCGACTACTGGTATCGTCTGGGCCAGTATCGACAATCGGACCTTGAACCCCCCGACCTGGCGCTAGCTTAAATACTTCACCATGACCACTTCGTTGTGCGCCCCGTTGTACAACAATTCATCCACCATCGCCTTGGCCATCAAGATGCCGAAGCCGCCGGGGCGAGTGCCGTTTTCTTCCCGCACCTTGGCATGCTCATAGGGTTTGTCGGGCGGGTTGTGAATGGCGGCGTGGTTCAATCCCACGAATTGAAATCCCTTGCCCGGGTCGGCAATGCGATAGAGCAACATCTTTTCTGCACGCAGGTAGGCGATGCGGACCTTGGCCTCGGGGTTCAACTTTCCGCCCCACTCAATGGCGTTCACCAGCAACTCATGGAAAGCCAGACCAACCGAGCTGCGCGTTTGTGGCGGCAGGTCGCAATCGAGCTGCTCGAGAAAGCTCTGGACGCGCTTCGCGGTGGTCAGATCGCACGGAACCAGCAACTCAACCCAATGAGGTTCTGCCGACACAACCTCGATCGGAGCGGGAGCAGGCGGGGCACCTAAGGCGCTGCGGATTAGCTCGATGAGCTGCTTCGGAGCAAAGGGTTTCTTGATGAACTGATACGCCTGCATGCGCAGCGTCCGGAGCAGTGTATCCGGAGCGTCGTCTCCAGTCATGACCACTACCTTGAGCGGTGCAGTGTTGGGCAGGCAAGAAAGCAGCTGAAATCCGTTCATCCGTGGCATCCAGATGTCCGTCAGCAGCAAATCGAAGTTTTCCTGTCGCATGCGCTGGAGCGCTTCTAGCCCATATTTCCATTTTGAACTCTACCTACGAACCTTCCGATGCTCGCCGTCATCAATATTTATGCGGGTTTGAACGCGATGAAGACGCTCCGGAGGTCCATACCCAATGGGTGAGAATCAAAACGGTCCGTTTCAGCTCTCTTTCAACGCCTCTCTGAAGGTCGAAGAGTTTCCTGTATGAGGCGTCCAGTTGGAAGACGGCGCGGCGGGTAGTGGCGAAGGTGGAGTTCCACTTCGGGGAACTGTTCCCGCGAGTCGGGTTCGTCGTGACCAACCTGGACACACCGAGCCGGGATGTGGTGCGCTTCTATAACAAGCGAGGGACCGCGGAGCAATGGATCAAAGAAGGCAAGCAGGCGGTGAAGATGACGCGGCTGAGTTGCCACCGGTTTCGATCGAACGAGGTGCGGCTGTGGCTGAGCGTGATCGCCTACAACCTCGGAAACCTGTGGCGGCGCCTGGCGCTGCCGAAGAAGATCGACAACTGGTCGCTTACCAGCTTGCAGCAGCGACTGGTGAAAACCGGTGGCCGATTGGTCAAGCACGCGCGGTACTATTGGCTTTTCTTGGCGGAGAGCCATCTGACCCGACACCTATTCGGAAGCATGCTCCGGCGGACCTGTGCGCTGCTGGTCCCAACAGGCTGACGGGCGGCAACTGCAACGAAGCGCCGCGGGCGAAGAAAGGGCTCAAGGGTGGAGTGGTGTCCAAGAAATGCCTCGGAACTGGGAGTTCCAGTCACTGCATGTGAGCGCGAACCGGCTGACGGTCTCCCGAGCTGGAAGATCATGCGACGAAGATCCATTTGGTTGACTTGGAAGGGCTTCGGGGGTATAGGGCAATCTATCCGGGCGGTCAAAATGGAAATCCCAGATAAGACGGATTCACCGAACCGTGTGCGCCTTATTGTCAACGGTCGCGCGCGGGTCGCTTGCAAGCGAGGTCATCAACTGGAACATGAAACTTGGTAGGATTGCGTTGACCTTCTCGATTCGGTATGATTCCCGCCGCGAAGCCACAACCCCAGCCCGGAACTGTTGCGTGACCGGGGCCGACCTACGCGCTATCAGGCGTCCCCGCGTGCGAAGCGGGACGCGGTGACCTTGGCTGGGCTGGACAGTCCTACATGGCGCGAGGCAACCAACGATGGGTTGAGATTCTTTGCCGCGCAGCGGCGTACTCACATGGTCGCAACTTGGCCGCAGAACCCGCACCGGCAAGGCTGTTTTCATGGTGGTGGGAGGAGTAAGGGCAGCACATTCAACGAGACTTAGAGTTTCGGAGATTGATTCGACTCCCCCCGCCTCCATTGTTCGAGACGCACAGACGGCGACGGCGGAAGCCAAACCGTTCCCGCTGGGTACACTCAAGTGGCTACCGTCAACGGCGTGCAATTGTTCTACAAAACTGCTTCAGGAAGCGGAGCGCAATCCTTCACCATAACGGGTCTCGCAGACGGCGAAGTCTTGGGCGGCGTTCTTGCAAATTTCCAGCCAGCCCAAGCGAATACGCCTAACTCGCTGAGCATAGGATAAACGGATGGGCTTGAAGGAAGCGCTGGAATACGTCGGCACGACTGAGGCAAGCGGCCAGCTTCAGCTTGACCTCCTGAAGTTCGAGGGATGCGTCCCCGAGTCTTTCGTGCTGGACATAGGCTGCGGGACGCTCAACGCGGGGCTGCATATCATCCGCTGGCTTGAGCTTGGGCACTTCGCCGGGATCGAGCCTAACAAATGGCTGGTGGACACGGCCTTGGAAAACCCTAAAGCAGCAGAGACAGTAAGGGGATAGGCAAGCCCGCTTCCTCCATGTGACTGACTTCGACGCGGGTTCCTTGGGGATGAAGTTCGATTACATCCTCGCCCATTCCATCCTGTCGCACGCGGCGCACCGGCAACTTGGGCAATTCTTGGAAAACTCCGCGAAGGTTCTTGCGCCGAGCGGCAAGATCGTGGCTTCCATCCGATTGGCGGAGGGAAACAAGTGGGGCAGCGCAGGGTCGCCGGACAAGGACGATTCCCGCTGCGCCGAATGGCAGTACCCCGGCGTGTCTTTTTTCAAGAAATCGACGGTATTGGACGCAGCCGAGGCTTGCGGGCTGGAGGCGACACACAAGCCGGAATACACGGAATTCTACGTAAACAGACGGCCAGAAGAGCACCACGACTGGTTCGTGTTCAAAAAGGGTAAGGGATGGCATATACCATCACCATCAGTGCGGGCGGCGGCAGATAGCATTCGCAAGCTTCTGGGATTTCTCGGGGGGAGCTTCCCCCTCCGTTGACGGCTCCAACTCTGCCAAAACTTCGTCGTCGGGGCGACATTCAGCACTGGCAGCGTCACGACCACGGCAAACGGCGACGTGGTGATTGGCGTCGGCTCCTTTTCGGTCGGGAGCCTCCCCGGCACCATCACGCCCGGATCAGGCTTCACGCAAGGCTTCTATTCGCATCATGGGCTGAGCAAGCTAGGGCACCCCTACGCTGGTGGTTTTGCTTCCTGCTTAGGTTGCTCTTGCTTCGGTTGCGCAGGGCGATGCCTTCCTGTTAAGCTTTCCCGAAATCGAAGCACCAATGAAACCCATCCTGAATCTTCTTATCCTCGTCATTGCCCTTGGAGTCTACGCCCAGGCGCAAACGCAACCGCAAAAGAAAACATCGAAAGCGCCGGCCCCGACGCCGCTAGCCAAGAAGCCGCATAGCGCCCAATTTACATGTCCTGATGAACGCGCCGCTGAATCCTGCAAGTGTTTCGAGGAACTGTGGCGGGCGCGCGACCAGAGCGTGCGTACTTATCTTGGGCACACAGCTTATGCTTGCTTTGAAAACGGTGGCGACAGGTTCTTCATTGTTCAGGTGACTGATCCAGTCTTTCCTATACACTTTGATTCCCAGGGCGGCCGGGCGGCTCCCAACGCTGGCGAGACATCTGAAGGTTTGGGATCGACAAGAAGCTTCAGCGGGGGCATAGAAAATACTTCCACTATGCCGACGTCCCATTTTGGGGGTATCTGGCGAGCCTTTTTGGGCGACGCAACATTTGAAGCCACCATAATCAATGGACAGGAAATGTCCGCCGATTCTAAGTTTGCTGCCGATCATGGGATTTCGATAGATCCCGAACAGATAACGGTGGCTTGGCGATTCAAAAACAAATTGGAAAAGGATGTGGAATATAGCCTCACCATGCAGCGGTCTACCGGGCGATTTTCGGAAAGCTTTACCGAACCTCCGGCTAAAGTTCCTTTCCTCGCGCACGCTGGGCGTTGCATTGAGCTTAACAAAGTGGCGGATGCCGTCAAAGCCCAATGGTCGCCCGTAAACACCAAGCCATAACCCGCGCGCGCCTTCTATACATCGCCGCCCGCCTTGCACTCATGGATCCACGTTCTCCGGGAGTCGGCGCTGCCCCGGGAAGGGTCTTTCTTCGCGCACAGGAAGCCCGCAGCGCGATTTTCCTGGCGTGGCTAAGGAAAAGGAGGCGCGCCAAGCTATGCCGCAGCCGCAGTGCTGCATTTTGGTGCAAGAAAGACTGTGGGGGATTTTGTGGGGAGTCTCCATAGGAAACCGTCGCAATCGGTAGGAGTCGGCGAGCGCGAGAATTACCGCTGCTGGCGCGGAAAATCAACGCGATAGCGAATCATCGCATTCTGTCGTAAATCAGTTCGCCGCACCTGTTAACCGAAGGGTTGTAGGTTCGAGTCCTACCCGGGGAGCCAGTTCTCTCAATCAGTTTATAGCGCTCAACTTGCTTTGTTTGGAGAGAACGGGTTGATCTGGCTCTAGACCGTCCGCGGCGATCTTCACCCTAAATCCCGACTTTTCAAATAGGAGGCGCAAGCCATCACGTTCGCGAGCATCGTCTTCGACGATCAAGATTCTGTTCATAGGCGGCAAATGCGATTCCAGTTCTCAGTTCCCTGAAAAAAAGAGCAGTCCCTGTGCCAGGCTCGGCATTTCATAGCACCCCGGTCTAATATCTTCATTCGACAGAGCATACCTGCCTGATCGGCGATTTCTTGCGGTTGCGGAGGGGTACTAGAACCCGATTTTTTTTCTCCCTTGTCGTCGTTCCGCCCTTTCTGATCTGAGGCCAATGATCGAAAGAGCCGAAGGCATTCGCCGCACCGGCAAAGCCTCCCGGCGAGATTACTTGACGTCCCAAGCGACCAGCGCGCCGTTTTTATCATGCGCAGCGTGCTGGGGATGAACGATCCAGATGTCGCATTAGCGACAGGCTTGCCAGTTGAACGCGTGCGCCATCTCTGGCTGCGCAGCCTGTTCCACCTCCGTGAAACGTTGCCGAGGACACGTGCGCGCGGCAATCCTCGCGGCGTCCACGTCCCGTCGCGGCCGGCCGAGGCGCTTGCCCCGGGCTCGCGCAGCGGCAACATTGAGCGGAAGTTAAACAGGGTCCTCAGCCAGAGACCCTACATACGGCCGTTGGTCGAGAAGGTGACCTGCGGGAAACACGCACGACTCGGGGGCGCCCGTGGGCAAGAACTTGTTTAGAACGTATTGCACAACCAGGCTAAGTTATTGATTCCATTGGGTCAAAACTGGGTTAGGCAACAGCTTTTAGGCAGCGTTTTCATCGCTTCGTAGGAACTCGTAGCGTTCAATCGCCACCGCAGCGCCCACTTTGTGTTCGGGCTGCGCAACAGTACGCTGGATTCGGCCCAGGCAGCGCACCCTCACCGGGCCAGCGAGCGTGAGTTCGTGGGGAAGCGTCATCACAATCTCGACGGGCGAACCGTGCTTGATATCCTTCGGCGATATGAAATAAACGCCACGCGAGCTTACATCCCTCGACTCGGTGGCGACCTCGCCGACCGCAGAACCTCCCGCCCAGCGAACAATCAAAGGCAGCTGCATCTCAAAGCGACGGACTGAACGGCGCTCTGTACCAACCAAGGGTCTCCCCCTCATCGTGTCCGGGGGCCGGATTCGAACCGGCACGCCCCTTGCAGGACAGAGGGCCCGCGAAAGTGCCCCCCCGCGTCTGCCCATTTTCGCCACCCCGGGCAGCGGTTCGCAGAGCAAACCGCGTACCAGCCCACGTCGTACCCGCGTTCTCATACTCCTTGCAATTCAGTGCCTTGCTGGTGACGGCGGCGTGGCGACTAACGAACTTGCGCAGAAAACTCCAGCTATTGCAAATAATGCGTAAAGGATTTCCTCATCTGGCAGGTAATGGTACGCGGAGAAAGCCACGGAGTTTGGTTCTGCGGCCGCTCTCCTCGTGGTGGCAATAGCCAACATCGAAGACCAACTCGCCGAGTGCAGGCAGGCTATTCCTTCGAGCGGAGCTCATACTCAGCCTGCAGCCAGTCATCCAGCTCAAAACCGGGGGTAGCGTCCCCGGATAGAACAAAGAAGCCGAATCCGCCACCAGCGAAGTCGGTTAAACGGACGTGCGGGCGAGCACACTAAGACATAGAACAGCACGCGAGCAACTGGCCGAACTATAGTTTTCTGTTGCCTAGCGGAGCTTCTTCGTAGCAGATTAGCGCGCAATGGAGATCCAACTTGTGAACCCGTTGCTTCGAGTGGCCTTCCTGATCGGCATCCTGTTGATCGCGTTGACGCTTTCCTTCCTTGGGACGAGGAACGGACTGGCCGAGCATTGGGCAGAGTCTTCGCAGCCTCAGGGTTGGCTGCGGGCGGCGCGCTTGGAGCCGGGCAATGCTGATTACTGGTTCCGTCTGGGTCAGTACCAACAGCTCGACTTCGAGCCCGGAGACATCCCCTTGGCGATTTTCTACTATCGCCGGGCAGTGCAGGTTGACCCGCACTCAGCTGATAACTGGGTGGCTCTGGCCAGTGCGTACGAGGAGGCTGATGATCGCGCCGAGGCCCGGCAGGCCTTTGAAGCAGCTAAGGCGGCCTACCCGACTTCCAGTCAAGTGGCCTGGAGATACGGCAATTTCCTGCTGCGGCAAAACCGCCTTCCGGAGGCGTTCAGGGAGATTCGCTCCTCTATCGCGGCCGATCCCAAGCTCGCGGGGCCGGCGATCTCGCGCTGTTTGCGGGCGAGCGGCGATATGCAGGGCACCCTCGACCAGATCCTGCCCGCTCAAGTGGTTGTCTACCTGGAGGCGCTGAGCTTTCTGGTCGCTGAACAGGAAATGGACGCAGCCGTGGCGATTTGGGAGCGCCTAGTCAAACTCCGGCCACCGCTTGAAATGCGCAGCGCTCTGTCGCTGCTCGAGAGGCTAATCGAGCAGAACAGAGTCGACCAGGCCAAGCGCGTTTGGCAACAGGCGCTGGTGCTGTCGGGCTGGTCCAACAGCGGGAGCCCGGCTGCCTTGGTGTGGGATGGCGGGTTCGAAGGCGATTTCGTGAATGGTGGCTTTGGTTGGCGCCGGTTGCCCATTGCGGGGGCGTCACTCGACTTCGACACGACGGTCGCTCACTCCGGTGCGCGTTCGCTGCGAGTGATGTTTGATGGCAGTGCCAACCTGGATTTTGCCCATTTGGCGCAATACGTCCCCGTTGAGCCCCAGACCCACTACCACTTCTCGGCGTTTCTCCGCACCGAGAAGGTTTCGACCAACAGCGGCGTGTGTTTTGTCCTCTTTGATCCCCATCATCCGGCCGAGTTGAGCGGCTCGACCTCTTGCCTAGTGGATACCCACTCGTGGATCAGGGAGGATTTGGACTTCACCACTGGTCCCCAGACCCGACTCATCGAAATTGTCCTGCGCCGCTATCCCAGCCAGAAGCTCGACAATAAGATTCGGGGAACAGTCTGGGTGGACGACGTATCCGTGGCCGCTGTCAGTCAAGCTGAAGTGAGATCGTCCCCGTGAGTGCCATCCGGGTGGGCATCTGCGCTCTGATGGCTTTTTCGGTTTTGGCCCACGGGGCAGTCGAGGCCTGGGCTGAAGCGGTGCTTGAGATTGGTGCCGCAGTCCTATTCGCGCTCTGGGGCTTGCTGGTTTTCCGTGGACGAGAGATACGGTTCCGCTGGGACCTGCTGTGCTGGCCGCTCTTGGGCTTTGCGGGATTATCGCTTTTTCAGTATGGGGCGCGGTTCACGGCCTACCCTTATCTGACCAAACTTGAATTGCTCAGGCTGACAGCCTATTTGCTTCTTTTCTTCCTGGCGTTGCAGGTGTTTCAAACGATCCAGGAGAGGCAGAGATTGGTTTGGTTTCTGTTGGTGCTTGCCTTTGTCGTGTCGGTCTTCGCGATTATTCAGAGCTTCACCTTCAACGGGAAGATCTATTGGTTTCGCGAGCTGCGCTACGGCGGGATCCCCTTCGGGCCCTACGTGAATCGGAACCATTTCGCGGGGCTGGTTGAACTGCTGGCACCTCTAGGGTTAGCCATCCTGGTTCTTCGAGCCGTACGGCCGGACCAGTTGCCCCTGGTCGCATTGTTCACCGTTGTACCGATTGGCGCGCTGTTTCTATCTGCTTCCCGTGGTGGGATCGCTAGCTTTTTGATCGAGCTCGGCCTGCTTTCCATTCTGATCTGGCGCAAGCGCGGGTTGAGAAAACACCTGGTCGCGGCCGCTGCGGTTCTGCTATTGGGTGGGGCGATGGTCACTTGGTTAGGGGTCGGCCGCGCATTAGAGCGGTTTGGTACCGTCAAGACGCTGGAGATTTCGGAGAATCGAAGGTTTGCGGTGATTAGAGACACTTGGCACATCTTCCTTGACCATCCGATCCTAGGCACGGGGCTGGGAACCTTTGTGGCAGTCTATCCCCGTTACGAGAGCTTCTACGAGGAAAAAGTCTTCCATCACGCGCATAACGACTATGTTGAAGCATTGGCGGAAACAGGCATGGTGGGCGCGGTCCTTGGCTTGCTTTTCGTGGTTTTGCTATTCCGGTTGACCTTTGCCAATCTGGGGTCCAGCAGGAACTCCCTTCACTTCGCCCTACATGTTGGCCCCCTGGTAGCATGCGCAGGACTGTTGGTCCACAGCTTGACGGATTTCAATTTGCACATTCCATCGAATGCCCTAATCTTCCTCGTTCAGTCTGCTTTGGCCACATCAGCGATTCCATCGGCCTCCGGCGAGCGATCAATGAGGCATGAGGCAATCCTTGCAAAAAGTATGTTTGACAAACCCCAACCTCCTGTATAATTTCGCCTCTGTCCGGCCCACAAGGGTGTCCGATGCGTCCCCGCGTGAATAGTGTTTCCAATCAGGTGGTCCGGATCTCCGCTTGGTTGACGACTCTGCTTCTTCTCGGTTCCGCACCCGCCTTCCCGCAGCAAAGACTTGAAACTCCGCAAGAAACAAACGAACGGATCCGCCAACTGGCTAGCGTCATGCAAGTGAAGCAGGGCGACTACGTGATCGGAAGCGGTGACCTAGTGCGAATCGATGTCTTCGATGTCCCGGAGCTCTCACGTGAGGCCCGCGTGAGCCGGTCCGGTCACATTTCCCTTCCTCTGATTCCCACGAAGATCCGCGCCCAAGGCCTGACCGCCTTTCAACTGGAGGAGAAACTGGCCGAGCTATTGCAGGTAAATGGGCTGGTATCGCATCCGCAAGTGAGCGTCGGGGTGCGGGAACAGCGGAGTCAACCCATTACCGTTGTTGGCGCGGTGAGGAAACCGGTCGTTTATCAGGCCTTGCGACAGACGACACTTCTGGAAGTTCTATCAGAAGCTGGCGGCGTTGCCGACGACGCGGGAAGCACGGTGATCGTAACTCGTGCTGTGCATGAGCCGTCTTCCAACGAGCAGGACGGTAATGGGGAGACCGGAGAATCCGCGGCCACTCTGAAGACAATCCCAATCAAGCTAAATGACCTGTTGGTAGCGGGCAACACGAACTTCAATATCCCTCTGCTGCCTGGGGACGTCGTTACGGTGCCTCGCGCCGGCATTGTCTATGTCTTGGGGGCAGTGCAGAGATCGGGGGGGTTTGTATTGCAAAACTTTCAAGAGGATATGACCGCACTCAGAATCTTGGCCCTGGCTGGCGGTTTTAAGGGAACTGCAAAACCGCGCCAATCTGTGATTCTGCGGAAGGAACTTGACACGGGTAAGAGAGAGGAAGTGCGCGTTGACCTGAAAAAAGTGATGGAGCGGAAGACGGAAGATGTCCGCCTATATCCCGACGATATCCTGTTCATTCCCGATAGCACGGGGCTGAAGGCATTGCGGCGGACGGGGGAGATTGCTCTAGGGGTTGGGACGGGCGCGGCCATTTATCGAGCGTTCTAGTTTGCTCGCACCTGCCGCGGGCACATTGTATTGAATGGGGCACAAGACAAATTATGGATGAGAGAACGAGTTTAGTTCCGCGCGACCGCTGGGCAGGGGACTCGCTAGAGGTTATCCCGGCTCAACCGCCATTGCCACCATGGGACAAACTGCCCCAGGCGCCACATCTGCTCGACTACTTGAAAATCCTGCGCAAGCACAAGTGGATCATTCTCTCTTTTTCGCTCACGGTGGTAACGATTGTCACGATCGCGACCTTTCGGATGCCACCCGTTTACCAAGCAACGGCCCGCGTGGAAATAGACCGAGAGAGCTCGAGTCTTCTTCCCTTCCAGGCGGTGGATCCCTACGAGGTCTACGTGGACCTTGAGAACTATATCGAGACCCAAGCGAAGATCCTGCAGAGTGAAACGTTAGCGCTTCAAACCATCAAGACTCTCGGACTCGCCGACCTTCCTGAGTTTGGCGGTCAACCCGGGAAGACCGCCGAGACTATAACGCCAGCGGAAAGCCCGGCGGAGCAGCCGCGGCCGCCGGCCCTAGGTGCCTTTCTGGGACGCATTGGCGTCACGCGCGTACCGAACAGCCGTCTAGTCGACGTCAAATTCGAGTCCAACGATCCACGACTGGCCACTCGGATACTGAACACTCATATAGACAACTTTATCGAGCAAAACTTCAGGAGCCACTTTGAGGCCACCACTCAGGCCTCAAAGTGGCTAGCTAGTCAGCTAGACGAGCTTAAGATTAGGGTGGAGAAATCCGAAGATGCGAAGATCGCCTACGAGCGGAAGCGCCAGGTCTGGATGCTTGATGAAAAACAGAACATTGCTACTCAGAAGCTCGCCGACCTAAATAAGGAGTTGACCGATGTGCAGGCTGACCGCATGCACAAGGAATCGATCGACCAGGTAGTGCACTCCGGCAATTTTGACGCCCTTCCGGCGGTACGCGACAACGAATTGGTCCGGAACCTGCTGCAGAAGAAGACCGAGCTTAGCGCGGCGTACGCCGATGCTTTGAACCAGTACGGCCCCAACTACCCCAAGGTTATGCGCCAGCAGGCGCAGTTGAAGGAAATAGACGATTTGCTGGCACGCGAAAAGATAAACGTTGTCAATCGAATTGAGGCCGAATATCGCGCGTCCCGTCAGCGAGAACTATTGATCAGCCAGGCCCTAGAGAAGCAAAAGACCGAGGCCAACGATATGGCTGAGAGGCTGGTACAGTACAACATCCTGAAGCGCGAGGCGGACGCCAATAAACAGTTGTACGAGGGCCTGCTGCAAAAGTTGAAAGAAGCAGGAATTTCGGCCGGGTTGCGTTCCAGCAACATTCGAATCGTGGATCCGGCGATGGTTCCCTCATCGCCCTCGAGACCGCAAAGGAGCCGCAACATCTTACTGGCGATCTTGGTTGGACTTGTAGGTGGCGTGGGCTTGGCGCTGCTGCGCGAGTATTGGGACAACACCGTAAAGACCCCGGATGATATCGAGTTGCTGGCGAGGCTTCCTTCTCTGACTGTGGTGCCAGCGCTTGCCACCAGGAACGGCCGTGGCCGCATGCCTAACCTGCTCAAGAGCTCGGCGAGCAAGGAGGCGGAGACGCAGGTCGAATTGGTATCGCATAACCTGCCGCAGTCACAGTTCTCCGAGGCTTTTCGCGCTTTGCGCACCTCACTCCTGCTCTCACAGGCAGAGCATCCGCCCCAAGTTATTCTGGTAACCAGCGCCCTTCCGCAGGAAGGGAAGACCACTGCGTCTGTAAATCTCGCTGTGACCCTGGCTCAGCTCGGCGACCGAACTCTGTTGTTAGATGCTGACCTGCGCAAGCCGGGTATTGGCAAGGCTCTGAGTCTAGGCGACGGAAAGCATGCTGGCTTGAGTTCCTACTTGGCTGGGGTTTCCTCGCTGGAGTTGGTGACGGTGCCCCACCCGTCCATCACGAATCTTGCCGCCATCACGACCGGTCCGATTCCTCCAAACCCGGCGGACTTGCTCTCGTCACACAGGATGAGGGAGGCAATCGCTGCGTTGCGGCAGCAGTATAAGTTTATTGTGATCGATTCGCCGCCCATCATGCTGGCCACCGACGCAGTGATTCTTTCTGTGCTGGCTGATGGCGTGCTCCTCGTCGTGTGGAGCGGGCAGACACCGAAGGAAGCGCTCCTGCGTGCCCGCGATTTGCTTGCTGGGGTTAAGTGCCGGCCGCTCGGAGTCGTACTGAACAGCGTCGATTCCCGTTCGTTTGGCTATTACTATTCCTATCGGTACTACCCCTATCCTTACCGACAGGACGAAGACCAATCATCGGAGCTACCCGCACCTCCTGAATCTCCTGATATCAGATCTAGATAGGAGGATGTAGATTGCATTTCTTAATCACGGGCGGGGCTGGTTTTATCGGTTCTCATCTTGCGGAGCTTCTCCTCTCGAGTGGTGAAGAGGTCACCCTGATCGATGATCTCTCGACCGGTAGTATGGAGAACATTCGGCATCTCAAGAAATTCGAGCGGATGCATTACTTTCTCGACTCCATCGAGAATAAACAGCTATTGGCTGAACTCGTAGACGAGGCCGACATGGTTTTCCACTTGGCCGCGGCCGTCGGCGTTCGGCTGATTATAGAAAGCCCAGTGCGAACCATCGAGACTAACGTCAACGGCACCCAGCTCGTGCTGAATGCGGCCTGCAAGAAGCGCAAGCTGGTCTTCATGGCGTCCACTTCCGAGGTGTATGGCAAGAACGACCACGTGCCGTTCAGTGAGGACGCCGATTTGGTGCTTGGGCCCACGACCAAAGGTCGCTGGAGCTACGCCGCCTCCAAAGCTCTGGATGAGTTCCTGGCACTGTCCTACTGGAAAGAGAAGAAGCAGCCGGTGGTGATCGCGCGGCTGTTCAACACCGTGGGCCCACGGCAGACCGGGCGCTACGGCATGGTGCTGCCCAACTTCGTCAGTCAGGCGCTGCACGGGGCTCCCATTACCGTGTTCGGCACCGGCAAGCAGTCGCGCTGTTTCTGCGACGTCAGCGATGCGGTGGAGGCGATGTTGCGACTCGTCTCTACCGATCGGGCCGTGGGGGAGGTGGTGAACATCGGAAGCGACCAGGAAATCAGCATTGAAGGGTTGGCCCAACTGGTCAAGGAAAGGACCCGAAGCTCTTCTCCAATTACGTATGTCCCCTACGACCAGGCATATGAACCAGGCTTCGAGGACATGCAGCGCCGCGTGCCGTCGCTCGAGAAGTTGGAACGGCTCACAGATTTTCGGCCGAAGGCACTGCTGCCAGAAATCGTGGATCGGGTCACCGCGCACTTTGAGAAGAAAAGAGAGTTGGTTGGCGCCCTTGGCAAGGCGGTAGGCAAGGGGAACTGAGTACGGGGCAGTCGAGCCTGGGAGCACGGGGCCCGGTTCTTGCGGAGCGCGTGTTTTTCCGGTTAGCCCTCCATTGTTGGGGGAAGGACAGGCTTCTTCTCTCTTCGATCGTCGCCTCGCGGAAGCCATTTTGGTTTTCGGAGAAAGAAAGCCTGGGCCGTGCCCGAGGAGGGATGGCAACGGTCGGGGTACCCAAGGAGCGTTGAGGCAAGAACCGGATGGGAGGTAACCCTAAACTGTCGGTGGTTATGCCTGTCTATAACGAGCGGGCCACCATCGAGAAGATCCTAGAGCGAGTCCAGGCCGTCGAGATCGATAAAGAGATCATTTTGGTGGATGATGGCTCGACGAACGGAACACGAGAGTTTCTGGAGGCCGTCGGACAGACTGCGGCTGTTCGGAATCCAGACGGTAGGGAGCATGCGCAAACCACTACGCACACGGCTAACATCCGGGTCTTTTTCTCCGACAGGAATCGAGGCAAGGGAGCAGCCCTCCGCCGCGGGTTTCGGGAAGCGCGCGGCTCGATTGTGATCGTGCAAGACGCAGATCTGGAATATGACCCCCAGCAGTATTCTGAGCTCATTGAGCCGATTGAACAGGGTGTTGCTGACGTCGTCTTTGGGACTCGGTTTCAAGCCGGGTCACATCGCGTCTTGTTCTTCTGGCACTACGTGGGGAACAAATTCTTGACCACGCTGTCCAACATGTTCACGAACTTGAATCTCTCCGACGTGTGGACGTGTTACAAGGTCTTTCGAAGGGAGGTCCTGCAGGAAATCGAGCTCTGCGAAGACCGCTTTGGATTCGAGCCGGAGGTGACCGCCAAAGTCGCTAAGAAGGGCTGGCGCATTTATGAGGTTCCCATCTCCTATGACGGGCGAACCTATGCTGAGGGTAAGAAGATCACTTGGCGAGATGGCGTCAAAGCCATCTGGTGCATCCTACGCTACAACCTATTCGGCTGAGGATTCCTTCTCCGTAGCAATTCCCTTGCGCCGAGGGCGCACGCTACTGAGCTGCCGGAGCCTGCTCATCCTGTTGTTCGTGCTCACGCTCCCCTTGGTCAACCCGTGGGTGCGCGGCGACGGCGTGGGCTATTACACGTACGTCCGCGCGATGTTGATCGAGCATAACCTGCGCTTTGAGAAGGACTGGCTCGCTGCCAATCCGACTTTCAAGATGGCCCGGGTCGATAGCGACGGCAAGATCAAGGCGGACCAATACACTCCCACCGGTCACCTCGATAATCATTTTTCCGTCGGTCCGGCGATCCTTTGGGCGCCGCTCCTTGCCGTGGCTCATGTGGCGGTTCTGGCTTTGAACAGAATGGGCGCGCATATCCCGGCCGACGGCTATTCGCGACCTTACCTGGCCACGATGGCGCTGGCGACGGCGATTTACGGGTTCCTGGGTATCTGGCTTGCCTTCGACTTGGCCCGCAAGTATTTCGACGAGCGTTGGGCATTTTGGGGAACACTGGGCATCTGGTTTGGGAGCTCCCTGCCGGTGTACATGTACTTCAATCCGTCATGGTCGCATGCGCACTCTGCGTTCGCGGTTTCGCTGTTCCTGTGGTACTGGCATCGCACCCGCGGGCAGCGCACCACGCAGCAGTGGCTGCTGCTCGGCGCCTGCTCGGGGCTGATGCTCGACATCTATTACCCGAACGCCGTCTTGCTTCTGATTCCCCTTCTGGAAGCCCTGGGGGCCTATAGACATGCGTTGCGTCGGGGCCCTGATATCGCAGCGCTACGCCGCCTGCTTTCGGCGCATATGTCTTACAGCTTTGCGCTGGTGGTGGTGTTCCTCCCCACCCTGATTACGCGCAAGATCATCTATGGCAGTGTCTTTGAGTTCGGCTACGGCGAGAAATGGTTCTGGACCTCTCCGGCGCTGGGACAGGTGTTGTTCTCCTCGGACCATGGACTTCTGACGTGGACCCCAATCCTGATACCCGCCTTTGTGGGGCTCTTTCTGTTTCGAAGAACCGACAGAGAGATGGCTAGACTCTTGTGGGTTGTGTCTTTGGGCTTTTATTATCTCATCGCGAGCTATTCTCTGTGGGATGGGATCTCCTCGTTCGGCAACCGGTTCTTTGTCTCCTTGACTCCCCTATTTGTTCTTGGGCTGGCCGCGACGGTTGCCGGCTTTAGCCGGCTGTTCGAGAGCGCGAGGCACGCATTCCCTGTGGCGGGCTTGGCTACAGCCCTGTTCATTCTTTGGAATGTGGGTTTGATGTTTCAGTGGGGGGCGCACATAATCCCAGTGCGTGGCCCGGTTGTCTGGGGGCAGGTCCTTCACAATCAAGTAGCGGTCGTGCCTGGTGAGGCGTTCCGCGAGGCTAAGACTTACCTGGTGTCGCGCAGGTCGCTCATGGGTCACATCGAGCAGGAAGACATCAAGCAACTTCAAAAGTAGGGGCCTGAGGGTCGCTAGAAGATCACATGAATGCATCAAGAGCATCCGCGGAGCAAGTGGTGCAGCCGCTGGTTCGGATCTCACCGCCATCTGGATGGCTTGAACTGAACCTGCTGGAACTCTGGGAGCACCGAGAACTGCTGTACTTCTTCGTCTGGCGTGACTTAAAGGTCCGGTACAAGCAGACTGCCATCGGGGCTGCCTGGGCCATTATTCAACCCTTCATGACCATGGTGGTTTTCAGCCTGTTCTTCGGCAAGCTGGCGCGGATGCCCTCGTATGGTCTCCCTCATCCGGTTTTCTACTACAGTGCGTTGCTGCCGTGGACCTACTTTGCCGGCGCGTTGCAAGGCGCCACAAGCGCAGTTGTCGATCATCAGCACGTGATTACCAGGGTCTATTTTTCGCGCCTGGTTCTTCCCCTGTCCGCCGTGCTCTCCGGGCTGGTGGATTTCGCCATCAGCTTTGTGATGCTACTGGGCATCCTGCTTTTTTATGGCATCCCGCCAAGCGCTTCCCTCCTGCTGCTGCCCGGCTTCCTGCTGCTCGCGATGCTGACAGCCCTGGGCGTGGGGTTGTGGCTCTCGGCCTTGAACGCCCTCTACCGCGACGTGCGCTACGTCGTCCCATTCCTCGTGCAGTTCTGGCTGTTCGCTTCTCCGGTGGCATATCCTAGCAGCCTAGTACCAGAGCGCTGGCGCTGGCTCTACGGGTTGAATCCGATGGCGGGCGTTATCGAAGGATTCCGTTGGGCGCTGACAGGACACGGGCAGCCACCTAACTTGTTGTTGGCGGCGTCTGCCTGCGCGGTGCTGCTCGTGCTCGGTGGGGGACTAGTTTACTTCCAGAAGATGGAGGCAACGATTGCAGACGTGGTGTAAGCCATGAGTCAGGCGGTCATCCGGGTCGAGGGCCTGGGCAAACGCTACCGGATCGGTGAGCACGAGGCGGGAGGATTGCTCCGCGACAAGCTGGGCCGGGCGCTGCGGTCGCCGCTCAGCGTGTTCCGGCGGAAGCGGAGAGAGGAGTTCTGGGCGCTCAAGGACGTAAACCTCGAGGTGCGCGAGGGGGAGGTGCTGGGGCTGATCGGGAGGAACGGCGCGGGGAAGACGACGCTGCTGAAGATTCTCTCCCGGATCACGCGGCCGACGACGGGCTGGACGGAGGTGCGCGGACACGTGGGGAGTCTGCTGGAGGTGGGGACGGGGTTTCATCCGGAGCTGACGGGGCGGGAGAACACGTTCCTCTCCGGGGCGATCCTGGGGATGAAGAAGGCGGAGATCGAGAGGAAGTTCGACGAAATCGTGGCGTTCGCGGAGATCGAGAAGTTCATTGACACGCCGGTGAAGCACTATTCGAGCGGGATGTACGTACGGCTGGCGTTTGCGGTGGCGGCGCATCTGGAGCCAGAGATTTTGCTGGTGGACGAAGTGCTGGCGGTGGGGGACATTGCGTTTCAGAAGAAGTGCTTAGGCAAGATGGGAGACGTGGCGCGTGCGGGGCGGACGGTGGTACTGGTGAGCCACAATATGGCTCCGATTAACGCGCTCTGCTCCCGCTGCATCATCCTGAACCAGGGAGAAATCGAGTTCGACGGCGCCACAGACAACGCCACGACTCGCTACTACGCCGAATCTCTCAGTATTAAGAGCGGCTCAGACCTAACCAGTCGGCCACGCGAAGGCAACGGCAAAGGCCGTTTCGTCTCCATCTCCATCCAACCGCTCGATCCGCTCGGCCATCCTCTCGAAGTCGCTTATCCTGGCTGCGACCTGCGCGTCACCGTTGACGTGCAGTGCGAATCGAATTTCTCTCATGCGAATCTGGCCCTCATTTTCTACGACTCCAGCGGGCATCGCGTCTTGGACACCAACACCGCGCAAAAGGGCGAATTCCTTAGCCTCGAAGTCGGCCAAACGGCGCGAGCCAATTTTCTTCTGCGCGACCTGCTTTTGAAGCCCGGGCAATATCTTCTCGGGTTGTGGCTCGGCAGGGAAGGAATGCCAGCCGAAGAATTGGATCATATTGAGCACGCCATCACTCTTGACATTGCCGTCGGAGAGGAGAACAGCCTGTATCCGGTTCTTTACCCTGGCATCTATCTTTGCAGGTTTGAGCAAAGCGTTTCTGTGCTTCAGCCCCCGACCAGCGTGACCTTGCCCTCATGAGGCGTGAACAACTGTGTCATACAGACGAGCCTTGATCCGCTTGCTAGACCGTCCCGGTGGGAGGCGCATTCTCGGATCAGTCGCCACACGAGCCATGCTTAAGGGCAACCCTAATTACGAAATCAAGTACGTGAAGGGAAGTTGGACGCGCCGACTGGGCTCGCAGTATCTGCTGGATGGCCCGAAGTTTCAATACAACTACGAAGACTCCAGCCATTGGATCGACCAGCTGAACCAGTATGTCGCCACCGCCAAAGAGTTTTGGCTGCGCTACTATCAACCCAAAGAAGGAGATATCATCGTAGACGTCGGCGCAGGGCGTGGAGAGGACACGCTCATGTTTTCGCGCGCCGTCGGCGAGACCGGCCGCGTGATTGCCATCGAGGCGCATCCACTATCCTTCGCGATTCTGCAGAACTTCTGCCACCTAAACCGGCTCACCAATGTTACCACTGCGCATATCGCGGTAATGGATAAACCAAGGCAAGTTCGGATCAACGAAGACGAATCGCCCTGGACGTGGAATGCGGTAGCGTACGGGGATGGCGGGTCGGGCATCGAGGCACGAGCCACGACGATTGACGACGTGTGCAAAGAGTACGGGATCGAGAACATCTCGTTCCTAAAGATGAACATTGAAGGCACTGAGCGCTACGCGCTCTTGGGGATGCAGTCCGTGATATCTCGGACTCAGCAGATCTGTGTGGCTTGCCACGATTTCCGCGCTGAAATGGGCCACGGCGACCAGTTCCGCACGCGTGCTTTTGTAGAGGGATTTCTCACGGAGCACGGCTTTACGGTCGCTTCGCGCGACAACGATCCGCGGGACTACGTGCGGGACCACGTGTTTGGGTTGAGGGGAAGCTCACGCTGATGCCGAGCGTTGCCGAGAATCTGGAGGCCTGGAACGAGCGATACGTTTGGACCGAACAGGGAGACGAATGGTCCGCGGAATTTGGTGGTACGGATGCAATGTGGTGGTTCATTCTTTATCCCCGACTCCATTATTTTCTTCCGACTGGCAGAATTTTGGAAATAGCGCCAGGTTGCGGTCGGTGGACGCAATTTCTAAAGGCACATTGCAGTTCTCTCATTGGGATCGACGTCTCTTCCAAGTGCGTGGAGCATTGCAGGGGGCGCTTCTCAGCGGACACACATGTCGAGTTTCATGTTAATGATGGCCGCTCACTCTCGATAGTCTCCGACAATTCCGTAGATTTTGTTTTCAGCTTCGACTCGCTGGTACATGCGGAAAACGATGTGGTGGAAGGGTATTTGAGGCAGTTGAGCAAGAAGCTCCGGCCCGGTGGGAGCGGGTTCATTCATCATTCAAACTTGGGAGCGTATCCAGGACGCCTTTCGCTTTTGCGGTACTATGATGACCTACCGTCGTTCGTTCGACGACGCATTCTGTCGCAAGAACGCCTAGAGAAAGTCCTTTCAATCAACTTTGGGGGTTGGAGGGCCAGGTCGATGACCGCCGCATTATTTCGGAGATATTGTAACGACGCGGGTCTTCGGTGCGTAGGGCAAGAGCTCTTTAGTTGGTACAAGGGAAAGTGTTTAATCGATGCGATCTCCGTGATTGCTAAGGCTGATGCCGATGCGAACAAAAAAGCTGCCTGCCTTGAAAACCCTGAATTCATTCGGAGTGCCCTAAGTACCTCTCGACTTTCGCAGCTTTACTGCGAGGCGAGGGCGAGGGACCACGCGCCTGGCCACAAGCGATGACAAATAGAAGTCAACGAAATGGAGTTTTGTTTGTCCATCAAGCAGCCGCGCGTAATGGCGCTGCCGTGGCGCTTCTGCACGTCTTGCGATGGCTAAGCAGAAATGGCAACCGCCCGTTCTCACTTTTGCTTTGTGAGGGCGGTGACCTAGCCACTGAGTTTGCGGCAGTGGCGATGACCGAGACCGCCAGTAAGAGCCGCTGGTGTCCAGGCGGAATTAGGTCGAGAGCAACAACAGCGGTAGGCTTGGGGCGGCTGGCCCGCGCCATCGAAAGAGCCGATCTACGGAGAGCCGTCGCGGGTTATCGTCCGGGCCTCGTTTATCTGAACGGATTCGCTTGTGAGAACTTTCGGCTCATCGAGCTGTTAGATCTCGGCGTCCCAATGCTTACGCATGTACATGAACTGGGCCTTTTGTTTCGCCGGCAGGCTGGATTAGCGATGCCCCGAATGCTCTCGCGGAGCGGTCGGTTCATCGCCTGCTCCGGCGCCGTGCGAAAGAACCTCATCGAACACGGAATAGAATCGGGCCGAATCGAGCTCGTGCACGTGTCGATATCAGTCAGCAACGTTTGTGCGCAGCGGTCCCGCGAAGACGTGCTCCGCGAACTGAATTTTCCGAGTGATGCGCTGGTCATAGTCGGGTGTGGCCCTGGTTCCTGGAACAAGGGTTCGGATGTTTTTCTTTGGCTGGCGCGAAGCGTTTGCAAGCAGCGAGAGCGCGCACGTTTCGTTTGGCTCGGAGATGTCCCGCTTTTGCATTACGAACACGACATCGACAAGAGTGGACTCGGGGGTAAGGTGCGTTTTATCGGCAGCGTGGCCCGTCCGGCGGATTACATTTCGGCTGCCGACGTATTCGCGCTTACCTCGCGCGAGGACTCGTTTCCCCTGGTCTGTCTAGAGGCTGCCGCACTTGGCAAGCCAATCGTTTGCTTCGCCGATGCCGGCGGCATGCCGGAATTCGTCGAGGACGACGCCGGATTCGTTGTCCCCTACCTCGATATTGAGACGATGGCAAGCCGGGTGATTGCCTTGGTGGATTCTCGGGAATGTCGCCGCATACTTGGGGAGACGGCGCGCAGGAAGGTGGGCGAACGCCACGACGTCAGCAAAGCGGCGCCACGGATCGTAAACATCATCGAGGCTACGATGGCTGGCCGCTAAGAACGCGACTGCCGCATGGTCCGGCTTTCACCTTGTGGAATGGCGAGATACCTGTTCATTATGGCCAATGAAGGAGCCCGCTGGGGCGGAAGCGAACCGCTTTGGAGCTCCGCAGCCGAGAGACTGGCACGCTCGGGCAACGAGGTGCGCGTAAGCGCCAAGTATTGGGGCGAGCCAGTTCCCCAAGTGGAGAAGCTTCGCCTAGCAGGATGCGAAATCTTCTACATCGACTACCACATCCCGTCCGTCCTCATCCGGCAGATTCGCAGGATTCGCGGGATTTACGATCTCCATGCCTTTCGGCTGGCGCATCTGCGCAAGGCCGCGCAGGGCGTGGACTTAGTGGTCATCTCGCAAGGTGACAATAATGACGGTCTTCCATGGATTGAGGCGGCTCAGACCCTGGGACATAAATACGCCGTGATCGCGCAAAGCGCAGTTGTGTACTGGTGGCCGAACGACGATGTTGCGGAGCGCGCGGCGAAGGGCTACGAGCACGCCGTCCGGTCCTATTTTGTTTCGCAGGCCGTTCTCGATCTCAGCCGTCGGCAATTTGGGAGTCCGCTGCGCAACGCCAAGGTCGTCCAGCAGGCCTTCAACGTGCGATATGACCCCAACCCTCCATGGCCGAATGACTATGCGGACGGCCTTTCCTTGGCATGTGTTGCGCGGCTCGACATTATCTCCAAGGGCCACGACCTTATACTGGAGGTCCTGGCCCAGCCACGCTGGCGCGACCGCAAGGTCCGCGTTTCCTTCGTAGGCGAAGGCCCACATGAGCGCGGACTCCGTCGGCTAGCCAACGACCTCCAGTTGGCCAACGTTAAGTTCTTGGGGCATCAGGACGATATCGAGCAGGTCTGGAAGGCCCACCATGCCCTAGTCCTTCCATCGCGGTTTGAGGGTATGCCACTGACACTTTTGGAGGCTATGCTCTGTGGTCGCCCTTGCATCGTCACGGATGTGGGCGGAAATCGCGAGCTAGTCCGCGACGGCGTCAACGGCTTCCTGGCCAAAGCGCCCACGGTGGAGCTTTTGGACGAAGCTATGAACCGGGCCTGGGAGAGCCGTAGGCACCTGAAAGAAATGGGCGAAATCGCCGCAGCCGACGTGCGCAAATTCGTTTCTCCAGATCCCGCCGAAGCCTTTGTCCGGGAGCTGGAATCGCTTGTTGACGGTGCCGGCCACAAATGAACGCGCTCCTTACCAAATCCTGCAAGATGTCCGTCGTGATTCCATGCTTCAACCATGGCGAATTTCTGCCCGAGGCAGTGGCGAGCGTGCGCGACATAGAGCGTGACGATGTCGAGCTCATCGTTGTCGACGACGGTTCCACCGATGAACGAACGCGCCAAGAGATGGAGACGCTGTGCGCGCAGGGGATTAAGGTCATTCGGCAGGAGAACAAGGGCCTGGCCGCGGCCCGGAATGCGGCCGTCCTCGCTTCCCACGGGGATTACATTTTTCCCTTGGATGCCGATGACCGCATGCGGTCCGGCTGGATCGACCGTGGAATGGGAATCCTGGAAGCGGACCCACGAGTCGGCGTCGTCTACGGTGATTCGCAATGCTTCGGTACCCGCACAGATCAATGGCGGGCGGGCCGATTTGACTGTCAAAAATTGTTGTTTACGAACTTTATCCATGCGTCGGCCCTGTATCGTCGTTCTGTTTGGGAACAGAACGGCGGGTATGACGGGACAATGCCAGTTCAAGGAATGGAAGACTGGGATTTCTGGGTCGGCGCTTTGGAACGCGGCTGGCAATTTCATTACCTGCCTGAAGTCTTTTTCGAATATCGGCGAGCGGAACAATCGATGCTCACTCACGCAGTTCCGTTCCATGAGCAACTGCAGGAATTTGTTGCGAGGAAACACGGCCTCTTATATCGACAAGCTTGGCTATCCCTCCTGAGGGAGCGGCAGTCCATGCGATGGACTATCCGGAATCTGCGCAGGCTCCTGAAGTGTCGGCTTGAGAAGAAGCTCGGCATGGACGGTGGGGTTCCAGAGCATGTTAGTAGTGACAAAGCTTGACGTGGACTTGAATGAACGGATTTCGTGAACTCCGGAGATGCTGCTATTCACTCACCGCGCGGGCCGTCCGTCGGGTGAAACGCCAGGTGTTTCGGGCCTTTCAAGCGAGGCATGAGAATTCGAATCGAGGCTACTGCACCATGTGTGATCGCGAGGTGCGGTTTAGGAAGGTTAATTCCTTGGCTCAGGGATCATAATGGAAACGGAGGCATCAGGCACCTGCTACCACCGGACTATCACGGGAATCCCATTGATCTCGCCAGCTCACTGGTAATCACTGAGTGGGGCGATGAAGTGTTTGATTTTATTTTTCGATCTTCTGGCATGACGACCACGGTTTTCAACCTCTACGACCCGCGCTCCGGGCTAAGGGAAGAATCCCTGGACGTACTGATTAGCCGGAAGGCTTCGGCGGCAAATCTTATCTTCAGGCCGGATGGCGACCCGGCAGATCGTATAGCATAGGGTGCCCGACAGAAGCTATGATTCGAGCGATTGCGTTCCATCTTCCACAGTTCCACCCGATACCGGAGAACGATGAATGGTGGGGAAAGGGCTTTACCGATTGGACCAATGTCGCGAAAGCTGCACCGCGCCTCCCGGGTCATTATCAGCCCCATTTGCCCGCCGACCTGGGTTTTTATGATTTGCGGCTGCCCGAAGTGCGGGCGGCGCAGGCCGAATTGGCAAGGAGCCACGGAATTTACGGTTTCTGTTACTACCACTACTGGTTCCACGGACGGCAGGTCCTGGAACGTCCGGTCAATGAAATCTGGAAGAGTGGCGAGCCGAACTTCCCATTCTGCCTCTGCTGGGCCAACGAACCCTGGTCGCGCCGATGGGATGGATCGAATGACGAGGTGCTGCTCGAACAGCGGTACAGCCCATCCGACGATCTCGCGCACATTCGCGCTCTAATCCCGTTCTTTCTCGACCCCCGTTACATTCGTGTTATGGACCGCCCTTTTCTAGCCGTCTATCGAGCATCCGACTTACCCGATCCGCAAAGGACCGCCGACCTTTGGAGGCGTGAGGTGGAGCGCGCCGGGCTTAAAGGCATATTCCTCGTTCGAGTCGAAAGCCACAACGAATCCGGCGATCCCCGCAACATTGGTTTTGACTCTTCTCTGGGATTTGAGCCGCGCTGGTCGCTGCTGGGTCGTTTCCAGATTTTTCGCAGGAAGTGGTGGCATCGCCACAAGCTGGGGACCGGCGAACCCGTGTTCCGAGACAACGTTGTGTATGAGTACGAACATCTCGTCAGGCGCGCCCTTGCTGAACCACTTCCCGCATATCTCCGCATACCGTGCGTTTGCCCCGGCTGGGACAATAGTCCGAGGCGAAAGACCGGTGCAGTCATCTTTATGAACTCAACGCCGGAACGTTACGAGCTGTGGCTGCGGGAAATCGTGGATCGGCAGGCCGCTCGCTGTGTGTTTGATGGAAACTCTGGTATTTCTCCCGAGTCGCTGGTTTTCATCAACGCGTGGAATGAATGGGCCGAGGGGAATCACCTGGAGCCCTGTCAAAAATGGGGCCGAGCGTACCTTGAGGCGACACGGAGAGCGCTGCGGGTCGTTGCGAATCAGGACGTCGTATCCGCTGCAACGCGAGTTTAGTCGCGATGGGACACCTTTGAGCCCAGCGACACCAATTCGGGTCACGGTCGTGGTCGATACCTACAACTACGGCCACTACATCGAGGAGGCCATCGACAGCGTCCTTGCACAGGATTTCCCACCGCAGCAAATGGAGATTCTCGTTGTAGACGATGGCTCGGCCGACGATACGGCTGACCGCGTCCGCAAGTATGGCGACCGGATTAAGTATTTTTACAAAACCAACGGCGGCCAGGCTTCCTCACTCAACTTCGGCATCGAGCGAGCACGCGGAGAAATCGTTGCGTTCCTCGACGGTGATGATTACTGGTTGCCCGGCAAGCTGCAGCGGGTTGCGGCCGAATTCGAAAAGCACCCGGAAGTCGGCATGGTCTACCACAACTTCTTCTGCAAGCGTCACCCCTCGCCGGACCTGCTACTCAATAGCGGACTTGCGGGCGTCTCCGGATTCCTCCCGGACAATCGCAAGAGGCTGCTGGGCTACGACCTCTATCCAACAGCCACTCTGGCGTTTCGGCCGAGTGTCTTGCAGCGGCTGTTGCCGGTACCGGAGCGCCTCATCGTCCAAGCCGACGCTCACCTCACTGCTTGCATCATCTTCGTCGCACCAATCGTGTATATCGACCAGCCCCTGACGGTTTATCGTGTTCACGCCGATAACCTGTGGAACTGCGCAGCAAACAGCCCATCGCGCTGCGACATCTTTGAGGGAGATCCAGGTGCCAAGGCCCGGCTGCAGCGGCGCGTGATCGCAACTCGTGCGGTTGGCGAAGGCGTCCGGCAATGGCTTGAGAAAAACGGTTTTGACGTAAACCGTCCTGATCTCCGGGCATTCTTAATGCAATGGACGATGTCCAGCAGAGCCTGCGAATTCGCATTATCACCGCCGGGACGGTTACGATTTTTCCGCCATCTACTCGAGCAGCCGCGGTATTTTGGAACACGCATGACCTGGCGTCACTTGGTCGTACACTATGCGAACACGTTCGGCTCGCTCTTCGTGGGTTATCGAAACTTCCATCGCCTTGACGAATGGCGAATCCGAGTAAAGCAGTTGTTGGTCGGAAAAAAGGAAATCGGAGATGGAGAGAGGGTCGCATGAGGGCCAGACCATGACGACGGCAGTTCGGCTGGCGCATCACGCCGCGCCTGCGCGAAGGGCTCGAGCGGACGGTGGCGTGGTAAGAGGAGCAAGTTGGGGCGGCGTTGCGCGCACGTGCGTGCAGTCGTTCCGGGCCGCATTGCGTTGTGAGGGAGCGAATTGGCGAGACCGTTTGTCAGCATACTAATTGACACGTACAACCACGAGCGCTTTATCGACCAGGCCGTTACCAGCGTGCTCGAGCAGCGTGGTTTGTCGCCGAAGGAGATGGATGTCATCGTTGTGGACGACGGCTCCACGGACAACACCGCTGCGGTGGTGCGGAAGTTTGCTCCTCGCGTGCGCTACATAGGCAAGGCGAATGGGGGGCAGGCCTCCGCGTTTAATGCCGGGATCCCCGAAATGCGCGGCGAGATTTGCTCTTTTCTCGACGGCGACGACTGGTGGACCCCAAACAAACTGTGCGTTGCCTTGGAACAGCTTGAGAGAAACCCGGACATCGGCGCCGTCGGCCATGGCCAATACGAGGTCTATCCTGACGGCCGGCCGAACGGGCTCGTCGTGCCCGAGAGAAGCTACCAGCTTCACCTCGGTGATGTTGCGTCCGCACGGTTGTTTTCTTATCTGCGGGGGTTTTTGGGAACTAGCAAGATCACCATCCGTAAGACAGTGCTCGACCGCATCCTACCGATCCCTGAGGAACTGGTTATCGAGGCCGACGAATTCATTTTTACGCTGGCCGCGGCCATCACTCAGACCGTAGTTCTTGATCAGCCGTTGTTTTACTATCGCTTCCACACCGGCAATCTTTTCCAGTTTCGGCCGGGTGATCTCTCGAAGGCCCGCCGCAAGGGCACAGTGCTGGCTGCGCTACTGCGAGCGCTACCGCCCCGACTCCGGGAGTTGGGAATCTCGGAACAGATCGTGAAGACCGCTCTTGAGTCGGTGTGGGTGGATTCGGAGCGTATACGCCTGGCCCTCGACGGCGGTACATCCTGGCGCACTTTTAAAGTCGAACGCACAGCTTACCGGATCGCTTACAGCGAAGTGGGTCCGGGCTATCGCACTTTCCAGGCACTTGTACTCGGGCTCACTCTGCTATTGCCGCCGCGGCGATTTTACGAGCTCCGACAATGGTATACAGCTATGGGCTTGCGCAAGCTGCGTCGGGTTGTGGGTGAGCCCAAGCTGGCGGCTCCTGTCCTTGAAAGAAGGCCGGAACCATGACAGCACCCAACGATGAAGCAAAAGGTACGAACGCAGGGCGGCGATGTCTCATTTGTGATTCGAGCCAACATTCTATCGTCTGTCTTTGGGACAGTAGGCAAGTCGTGAAGTGTTTGGGTTGCGGCGTGCTTTTTACGGAGCCGTGTCCTTCCGAGGAGGAATTGATTCGCCTTTATAACGATGGTTCACTCTTGGGAGAGACGAACGACGCAGCAGTGGTGGATCTGCTCACGTGCCCTGAGTGGAAAACAAAGGAGCATTCTCGGCATCTCGATGGTTTGGGGCGCCTTGGCGTGCGCCGCGGCTCACTCCTGGATGTCGGCTGCCTTTGGGGCTTTTTTCTTACCCACGCACGACAAAGGGGCTTTGATGTTGTTGGGGTGGAACCTCATGCTCGGGCTGTTCGATACGTGCAGGACGTGCTGAAGCTAGCGGTTTGTCAGGGAAATCTGAGATCCGCCGCTTTCTCGCCTTCCAGTTTTGACGTGGTGGCGTTTTTGGACGTGATTGAACATTTGATGGACCCCGTTGCAGAGCTCCGAGAGGCTCTTCGGGTTACCAAGCCGAAGGGCCTCGTCCTGGTCGTCACGCCGAACAGCGCAGGCCTTCTCCCTCAGGCGATTGGCATCAAGCGGAAGGCGTTCCATCAACCCTGGTGTCCTATTGATGGTACTCCCTGGCACCTTTGGGGATTTACGCGGCGAACCATTGCATTGTGCGTGGAAAAGGCGGGTTTCCGAGTGGAACGCGTTGAGTTAATCGAGCCCAGTGTGAAGACGTCCAATATGGGAGCCGGTAGCACGTCCTGGAAGAAGATGGCCCTCAGGATCCTCGGCGAAGCGAGCTGGTGGCTAAGAATGAGTGACCGTATGGTCGCCTTTGCGCGCAAGGACTAACAGCAAGACATGCTCACGCTCGGGATCAACTACTCGCAAATGCATGATTCTTCCGCCGCAATCGTGCGCGACGGCGCATTGCTATTTGCGGTAGCGGAAGAGCGGCTGAGCCGCCTCAAGCACGATGCAAGGTTTCCCGCACTCGCGATCCAGGCCTGCTTGCAGGCGGCAGGAGTCCGAGCTGACCAGTTGGACGAAGTCTGTTTCGGATGGCCGCCGCCGCGGAGGTCCTATCTAACGGATCTTAAATGCTTCCTGGGGGGGGAACATCCGATCAGTTATCTCAATTTTCTGAATTCGACCCGGACATTCGTGAGCATGTGGCACCAGGGCGGCGGAGCGAACCGCTTTACGTCTCTGTTTGGTCCGACGAAAGCGCGCATGCGCTTTGTAGACCACCATTTCGCGCATGCCATCAGCGCATACGCTTATTCGGCTTTTTCTCGGGCCGCGGTGCTTGTGCTGGATGGACGCGGGGCTTGGGAGGCCACTACGGTCTGGTACGGCCACGACGGGCGACTGGATCACGTGCTGACGATCTCTTGGCCGAATTCGCTGGGTCTTTTCTACGCCCAGTTCACCGAATACCTGGGCTTCCAGCCAAACAGCGATGAGTGGAAGGTGATGGGGCTGGCTCCTTACGGGAAGTCGGGTGTGGATCTGCGGGATTTCATCGTACTCAACCACCAACTATACTGGGTCAATTCGCCTCTGCTGCTTGGACGGGGCACCAGCCACGTGTCCGATTTTGAGGCTCGCTTGGGTCCACGACGAATTCCGGAGAGCGAGATTGACCCCCGCCATAGAGATATCGCCTTTGCCGTTCAGGAGGCCTGCGAGCAAGCCATGCTCGCTCTGACGGGCCTGGCGGTGGCGAAAACCGGGTGTCGCGACCTGTGCCTCGCGGGCGGAGTGGCGCTGAACTCCAAGGCGAACGGACGAATCCTAGCCTCCGGTTTGGTGGACCGCGTTTTTGTTCAACCCGCGGCATCCGATGAGGGCGTCGCATTGGGAGCGGCGTTGGCGCCTTACCTAGAGGCGGACAAACGGTTGCCCGTTGCCAGGATGAGGCATGTGTATCTGGGTCCCGAATACAGCGATGCGGAGATCGAAAACGTATTGCGCACTTACAAGCTGCGTTACACACGCCTGGACGACCCAGCGGGAACGACAGCGGATTTATTGGTTGAAGGCAAGATTGTCGGCTGGTTCCAAGCTCGGATGGAGTTCGGTCCCCGGGCGCTGGGCAGCCGCTCGATACTGGCTGACCCGCGCGACCCGGAGATGAACGCCAAAGTGAACAATGCGGTAAAGTTCCGGGAATGGTGGCGCCCGTTCGCACCCTCCTTATTGGCCGAAGTGGCTCCGGAATACCTGGAAAGTGCCTGGGATTCACCATTCATGATCCTCACCAGCGGCGTAAAGCCGGAGAAGCGCGCTATCATTCCTGCGGTGACCCACGTGGACGGCAGCGCGCGCCCGCAGACAGTCGAACAAGACGTCAACCCGCTCTATTGGCGGCTGATCAAGGAATTCGGCCAGCACACTGGGGTACCCGTCGTCCTGAATACCTCCTTCAACCTGCGCGGCGAGCCGATCGTGAACTCGCCGACCGATGCCGTGCGCACATTCTTCAGCTCGGGGATGGATGGCTTGGCGATTGGCCCATTCTTGGTGGAGAAATGACAGAGCAGGAACTGAGCAGCGCTTCGGCCCGTGACTCAGTCGCCCGGAACCCGAGCCTTCTGGTTGTTCCCCATCTCTATGCGGAGAACATCTGCGTTCGAGAAATCGAGTTCGCCAGGAGACTCACTCGGTTCTTCGAGGTCTATTGTCTGAAGTGGAACGATGCCCTGCACGTGGACGGCAGCGCTTCTCTCGGTCGCCGGTGGAAACAGTTCCGCACCGCCCTTCAGGCCATGTTTGCCCGGCAGCGTCTCGGCTGGGCCGGCGACGGGATCACGTATGTACAGGTGCCTATTCTCCAGCCGATTCTTGTGCGGCGCGTTGTCGGGTCGGGGCCAGCGCATGCGCTAAGTCGATCTTTCAACGGCCCGGTCCTGGAGAGAGTGATCAGCGCTTGTGGGATCAGCCACCTGCTGCTCGCCACAGATACCTTTGGACTGCCCAGGGCCCCTTCGGTGAGAACGTTCTTCGACTTGGTCGACTGGTTTCCGGAGGAGAACAAGTCACCGGAGGACTTGGAGTCAGTGCGCACTGGGCTGAAGAGCCTGGCCAGCCGGGTCCAGACTATCTTTGCCGTATCGGAGCCGCTGTGCGAGAAATTGAAAGCGGATTGTGGAATCGATGCGGTTCCTTTGCCGAATGGCGCCGATCTCCAAGCGCTGCGCTCCTTTGGACCTGACAGAATCGAGGTGCTGCGCCGGCAGTTGGGACTAGCCGGAAAGTTTGTCATCGGCTATATCGGAAACCACGGACCCTACACGGGCGTGGATTTTGTGGTCAAGGTTTTCGAGGCCGTTCGACAGCGCATACCGAACGCGGCCCTGCTGGTCGTGGGGCCTGCAGATTATTGGAAATCAATCTTGGTGGGAAAACGCTCACAGGGTGTAGTCGCGACCGGCCCCATAGCTCCCTCGGAAGTAGGAGCCTATTTCAACGCCATCGATCTCGGCCTGCTGGCACAGGAAAAAACCACGGGCACGGAATTTGCGTTTCAGATGAAAATTGTCGAGTACAGTGCTTGTAGGAAGTTTGTTGTATCCACGCCCTTGCGAACCTGGCAGTTGCTGCAGTGGCCCAATGTTCTGTTGGCTAACCTGGAGGTGGATGCATGGGTTAGTGCCATCTGTCGAGCCAAAGAAGCCAGATGGTCCCCGACCTGGGACGCCCTAACCGAACCCTACGACTGGAGGGCGCTGGCGCGGAAACTGGCAACGGTTATGCTCGGCCCGGATTAGCGTTGGAGAGGGAGGTTGAGAATACTTACGGTCTTCGGCACGCGGCCAGAAGTCATCAAGCTAGCGCCCGTCATCCAAGCCCTTCAGAAACGAAGCGTGGATGTGACTGTGTGTGTGTCAGGCCAGCATCGGGACATGCTGGACCAGATGCTAGCCGACTTTGGAATCAAGCCGGATTACGATCTCGATGTGATGCACGAGAATCAGTCGCCACTCGAGGTGGCCGCGCGGATTCTCGATGAGCTCATTTCGGTCTTCACAAAGACCAAGGCTGATTGGTTGTTAGTGCAGGGAGATACCACGACGACGTTTGCGGCAGCCTGGGTCAGCTACAACCACCGTACGCCGGTTGCGCATGTCGAAGCGGGCCTGCGCACCCATGACAAGTTCCGTCCGTTTCCAGAAGAAGTGAATCGAAGATTGACCAGCGTCCTAGCGGATGTGCACTTTGCCGCGACCCCAAGGGCGGTGGAAAACCTTCGGCTAGAAGGAGTGCCATCGGAGCGGATTTTTTTGACCGGAAACACGGTCGTTGACGCTCTGGAAGCCATCTTGCGCCGACCTACGGTTTTTTCCGACCCACGGCTGGCTGTTCCGGACGGTCGACTTATGTTGGTCACTGCCCATCGCCGCGAAAACTTCGGGCCGCCGCTCGAACAGATCTGCGGCGCGGTCTCGGAACTGGTGAACTCCTATCCGGACATTACGGTCATTTTCCCGGTACACCGAAACCCGTCCGTGAAGAAAACGGTTTTCAAGTTGCTCGACGGCCTGCCGCGTACGATTCTGACTGAGCCCTTGCCCTATCCTCAGTTTGTGCATCTGATGAAGCGCGCCGAACTCATCCTGAGCGATTCCGGAGGAGTCCAAGAGGAAGCTCCCAGTGTCGGTACTCCAGTCATAGTGTTGCGGGAAATCACTGAGCGCCCGGAAGCTATTGAGTCAGGGTGGGCTAAGCTCGCCGGAACCTCTCGGGAGGGAATTGTGGCTTGTGTCCACGAGTGGTTCGCCGGGCAAAAGAATAGGTTTCCCTCCGGTCCGAACCCGTTTGGCGACGGCAAGGCGAGCGAGAGAATTGTCGATCATCTCCTTGCATATGTCAGAAAGTGAGCTCCAAGGTCGGTACGAAAGGGTCTCCGCGGGGACCTCAGTCCCCCGCATGGTCAGCTCAGAACCCAAATACAAGGTGCTCCTGGTCGCGTCACATCCCGTCCAGTATGCCGCTCCGGTATTCCGGTTGATGACGCAGCACCCCAGGCTAGACCCCCTGGTCGCCTACTGCAGCCTCCGGGGAGCAGAGACAGCCGTGGATCCGGAGTTTGGCGTCCCCGTGACGTGGGATGTTCCGCTGCTGGAGGGATACCCCTGGGTGTACGTCCCCAATAGGTCGATCCGGCCGGGAATTGGGCGCTTCTTTGGTTTGGTGAACGTGGGCCTGTGGAAACTGGTGCGGACAGGCGGCTTTGACGCTGTAGTCATTTTAACTGGTTACGTTTACGCGAGCTTCTGGATTGCTGCCATAGCCGCCAAGAGCAAGCGGAGCGGACTACTTTTCGGAACGGATGCCCATGATCTGCTTCCACGTGACACCCAAAACTGGAAGCCTCTGGTAAAACGCTGGGTGTGGCCGAAGCTTTTTCGTCTGGCCGATGTGGTCATTGTGCCCTCAAGCCGAGGCGTCGCGCTGATACGTTCGCTGGGTATTCCCATGAGCCGGGTGATGCTAACTCCCTACGTGGTGAACAACGACTGGTGGATCGAGCAGTCCGAATGCGTGGACCGTGCCGCAGTGCGCCGCGATTGGGGCGTCGAAGAATCCGCGTCGGTGGTGCTTTTCTGCGCCAAATTGCAACCTTGGAAGCGGCCGCAAGATGTCCTGCGGGCCTTCGGGAAAGCGAACGTGCCAGGGTCGCATTTGGTGTACGCGGGGGAAGGGCCGCTGCGACAGGAACTCGAAACCGAAACCAAAGCGCTGGGCGTAGCCGAGATGGTGCATTTCCTCGGGTTTACGAACCAATCCCAATTGCCCGCGGTTTATCGGGCGTCGGACTTGTTGGTGCTACCGTCCCAATACGAGCCGTTTGGCGTCGTGGTGAACGAGGCGATGCTGTGTGGCTGCCCGGTAGTGGTTAGCGACCACGTGGGCGCTGGCTACGACTTGGTCCGCCCTGGTCAAAATGGCTTTGTTTTCCCCTGTGGCGATGTTGACGGCTTAGCTGGTATCTTCTCCAAGATCCTTCCGGACCGCGAACGGCTACGGCAAATGGGAGAGGAAGCGCACAAACGAATGGAGACTTGGTCGCCGCGCGATAACATCGAGGGGCTGGTACGGGCGGTGGAAAAGGCGGTCCAATCGCGCTCTGGTTTCTGAGTGGAGCGCTCGTCATGAGATGGTTCTTACAGAATACCCGAAAGCGGCTAACGTTCGCCGCTACGCATCCCGCGTACACTTTTCGCGCGCTGATACGTGAGCTGACTTTTGCCGATGAGCGTTTTTTGGCGAGGGCCACGGAAGCGACACCGAGAGCGATCCGAGGGTTTCTTAACGAGCCGTTTAACGTGCCCGGGTTCGCGCATCATGAAGTTTTGATCCAGTACGCCGTCGCCCGAGCGATGGAGCCGGATATTGTGGTCGAGACGGGGGTAGCTAACAGTATCTCGACCACCTACCTGCTGCTGGCGCTGGAGAAAAACAAAAAAGGGACGCTGCATTCAATCGAAGTGGGGGATACGTCGTTTTTACCGCCCGGCCGCGCGCCAGGGTGGGTCGTGCCCCACTGGCTGCACGCGCGGTGGCACCTGCACTTAACTGCTGCGGAAACACTGCTGCCTCACCTTTTGCAGCAATTAGGCTCGATTGACCTGTTCATCCACGACAGCCTGCACACATATGAGCAAATGTGGCTGGCGTTTGACCTGGCCTACTCTCATCTGAGGCTTGGCGGTCTGCTGCTTGCGGATGACGCCTTGTGGAACTCTGCCTTTCTGGACTTTGCAAGGAGGGTGAAGACGCCGGTCGCGACAGTCATTAGGGGAGTGGGCATCTTGAGGGCATGACGACCCGTGAGGATTCTGATTTACACCCACGCATTTGCTCCCAAGGTGGGAGGGGTAGAAACACTCGTCCTGTCGTTGGCCAAGGGGCTCGCAGACCGAGCGGCAGCGTGCGGCGAGAGTTTGGAGCTGACTGTCGTGACGCCGACATTGCCAGATGGCTTTGCCGACCAACCCCTGGCGTTCCGCGTTATTCGTCGGCCCAGCTTTTGGCAGCTAATGCGCCTGCTACGAGGTGCCGACGTAGTTCATCTTGCCGGACCTAGCTTCGTACCACTGGTCATGGCGCTGGCGCTTGGCAAGCCGGTGGTCGTGGAGCATCATGGATTCCAGACCATTTGTCCCAATGGTTTGTTGTTTTATGAACCGACGAAAAGTCCATGTCCGGGTCATTTCATGGCACGCCGTCATGCTGAGTGTCTGCGGTGTAACGTCGGGCAGGGCAAATGGCGAAGTCTCAAGATGTGGTTGTTCACTTTTCCGCGCCGGTGGTTGTGCCGCCAGGTGACCAGAAATATCGCGCCCACCTGCTGGCTTTCTGAACTCTTGAAGCTGCCGCGGACGACAACCGTGCTTCACGGTGTCGCCAACCACTCCAGTAGCGCTGCTCCCCAGAGTCCGCAGCCGCCGTTGGCCTTCGCCTTCCTTGGGCGGCTGGTCAGCACCAAAGGCGCGCACATTCTCTTGCAGGCGGCACAGCGGTTGAAGGAGAGAGGTCTGAAGTTTCGGGTGAGGATTATCGGGGAAGGGCCCGAAAGGAGCAGGCTGGAAGCGCAGGCAGAAGCCTTGCAGTTGAAAGATGACGTGGCGTTTCTGGGCTACCTCCCTTCAGCAAAGCTCGACGAGACTCTTGCCGAGGCAGTGGCCATTGTCACGCCCTCTCTGGGCGGGGAAGTGTTTGGGCTGGTGGTGGCGGAAAACATGATGAACGGACGATTGCTCATCGTGTCTGACATCGGAGCGCTAGCCGAAGTGGTGGGTGATGCAGGGCTCAGATTTCCGCCGGGCGACGTCAAGCGGCTGGCCGATTGCATGCAAAAGGTTTTGGAGTCCCCTGAGCTTGTGGGTGAACTCGGCCGCAAGGCCCGCGAGCGCGCGACGCGCCTCTTCGCGCTAGACCGAGCCGTGGAGGAGCATGGATACGTATACAAGGAAGTGCTTTCGTGGAGAGACTGATCGCGGGGCTAATTGCCCGGTTGCCAGAAAGATCGAAGCAAATTCTTTTGGGTTCGCCCGAGCGGCCGTCCTGGTTCGCGAACACGGTTCACTCTGTGATGAACCTCCTTCCTCTTCGTCGTTTCCCTGTTCTGCAATGCGGGGGCGTGCTCAAGGGATATCGCATGAAGATCGATTGGAACAGGCACCGGAGTTTTGTCTATGGAACATGGGAACCCGAAGTCGTAAAGGCGCTCTCCGAGGTCGTCTCTCCAGGAGATGTCACTCTCGATATCGGAGCGCATATCGGATTCTATTCACTTCTTCTCGCTCGATTAGTAGGCCCAACAGGACAGGTGATTGCCTTTGAGCCGCTGCCGGGGAATTTCAAGATCCTTGCGGAAAATGTCGAGCTGAATCATTGTTCCCAGGTGCGCGCAATCAACAAAGCGGTCCTGCGGCGCAAAAGCACAATGGCCATCACCATTCCCCATGACCAACCGTTACCGGGCAGCGTGTCTTTGTTTACCGACTATGGGGGCCAGACGGTTGTCGTGGAGGCCGTATCTTTGGATGAGTTTGTTCGGGAAGCGAGGGTCCCAGTGAACTTCATAAAAATGGATGTGGAAGGTGCTGAAGAACTAGTTCTGCACGGGGGGTGGCGCACGATCGAGTCCCACCACCCAACACTGATGATTGAGATCCATCATTCCAATTGCGAAAGGGAGAAGCATCCGGCTGTTGGGTTGTTGCAGGAGCGGCGATATGAAGTCCAGTGGGTGAATCGGTGGCCGCTGACTAGCCATCTCTTAGCGAAATGGAGGGGGTCTCGACCCTGAAGAAGAAATCATGCGGGGGACACCGGCCGAATACGTTGTGACGAAGGGACTACGGCTTCTGGCATGGGGCACTGGCATGCTGATCCTGATCTGGCTCTTGACTAACGCGGTTCTGTCAGGGACATCTGCCGCGCTGATTTGGTTGGGTCTAGGACTGGCGATGCTCGTCACTGTTGTGGCCACCCTTCATGACTGGCGTTCCGCCTTCTATATTTTTCTATTATGGCTGCTGTTCGAGGACCTGGCGCGCAAGTACCTCGGAAACAACATGGTCATCTACTTTGGTAAAGACGTGCTGGCAGGGGTAGCCTACTTTTCCTTTTTCTGGGTACTTTCGCGCAGTCGAGAAAGGAGTTTTCGCCCGCCGTTTAGTCTCCCGCTTTTTTTATTCGTTTGCCTGGGAATTATTCAAGTGGCGAATCCGAGTTCACCGAGCATGTTGTATGGCTTGTTGGGCCTGAAACTCTATTTTTATTACATACCGCTGATGTTTCTTGGACACGCCCTGGTCCGTTCCACCAAGGATTTGGAACGATTCTTGACTGCCAACCTGGCCGTTGCGGGCGTAGTTGCGCTGGTAGGTATTATTCAAGTAACCGTGAAGTCTGACTTTCTCAACCCGAAGACCCTTGCACCAGAGTTGCAACTTTTGGGGCATTTGGTGCGAGTCGCTCCTGGCTCGGGCGCCCAAGTCCTACGTCCTGTTTCCGTTTTCGTGAGTGACGGCCGATTCGCCGCTTACCTCTATTTGATGTTTGTTCTGGGCCTGGGCATCGCAGGCGCCCAGTGGCTGGGCTCTAAGCGGGCCCGACGCCTCGGCTTGATCGCGCTCGGGCTGATAGCCACGGGCATCCTTCTGAGTGGCTCTCGAGGTTCGTTGATGAATTCTCTGGGGAGCTCAATGGTCCTTGTTGCGGTCTTTCTTTGGGGTGCTTCTGGCCGTCATAGTCAGCGCTCTTCCGTTGTTCTGGCGACGCAGCGCATTCTGGCATCAGTGGGTGCGGTTCTTCTTGTGGTTCTTCTCTTCGTTCCCGAAGCTGTGGGAGCGCGTTGGAGTTTCTATTATGAAACCCTGGCACCCTCGAGCCCATGGAGCGAAGCTGTTTATCGCAGTCGGGATTACCCCATTGCCCAGTTCTTGAAAGCCTTCTCCCATCCCGAGTGGCCCTTTGGGTATGGGATCGGCACAGCTTCACTGGGGGGGCAGTACATAACCTCTCGTCTAGGCGCACCTGCTTCAGGCGTTGGCGTAGAGAGTGGATATGGCAACTTGATTGTCGAAATGGGTATCCTCGGCCTTGTGCTCTGGCTCGGGTGGACGATTGCGCTGCTGGTCTCTGGCTGGCGGGTCATCCGGCGATTGAAAGGAACGCTGTTTTTCCCGGTGGGTTTCGCCATATGGTGGTTTGCCTTTATGCTCCTGTTTCCGTACACGTACGGGGGGCTTCAGGGTTATCAGAACTTCATCCTGAACGCGTATTTCTGGTTGCTGGTCGGTGTGATGTTCCGGTTGCCCAGTCTGCTGCAAGGTGGCGGGTCGGCATGGAGCCACCTCGGGTTGACTGATACTGATGGCCGATAAGCGTTGCATCGCGGTTGTTTCACCGTTTTTGGACAAGCGGCATGGCACGGAGCGGTGCATTGCCGAACAGGTGGAGCGCCTGGCGCACGAACACGGCTACGACGTGCACCTTTACGCGCAAAGAGTCGAAGACATCGAGGCAGTGGAAGTTTTCGGCAGCAACGACGATTCGCCAGGAGCTTCGAACGAAGGGGCGATTCCGAGGGCATCTTCGGCCCAACGGGGGCGCATTCTCTGGCATCGCATTTCGGATCTGCCCGGCCCGCACTTGGTGAAGTATGTGTGGTGGCTGCTGGCCAATCAGTTCCGGCGTTGGCGTGACCAGCGAAGGAGCGGGCGCCGCTACGACATTATCTATTCTGCGGGTATCAACTGCTGGGATGCCGACGCCATCACCGTCCACATCGTTTTTCACGACTTCTATCATGTGATTCGGCCTGAGCTCCGGCTGCGAAACACTCCGCCCCCATCCTGGCTGCGTGTAATGCATCGGCTGCTTTACTACCAGCTGCTCATGGCGCTAGAAAGGAGGCTGTATTCTGATCCTCGCGTGATGTTGGCGGCCGTGTCCGGCGTGACAGCCGAAGAACTCCGTCGCGTGTTTCGCCGGGAGGACGTCCAGCTGATTCACAATGCCGTCGATACGCGTGCCTTCAACCGAAACGCTCGGCAAGGGCGCCGCAAAGGGGTTCGTTCGGAAAGGGGATATCGGGAGACGGATTTTGTTCTCCTGTTCATGGGAAATGACTGGAAGACAAAGGGCTTGAGGAGCTTGCTCGAAGCTGCAGGATACTGCCGTGAGCTGCCATTGCAGGTGCTTGTCGTTGGGCGGGACGCGCGCGCACCTTACGAAGCAGATCTCCAGCGTCTCGGCCTGCAACCTCGCGTACAATTCGCGCTCCTCAGCGCCGAGGTCATGCAATTTTACGCAGCGGCTGACGCATACGTTGCGCCCTCCTTATATGATTCATTTGCCTTGCCCGCGGTTGAGGCGATGGCCTGCGGCCTACCAGTGATTATCAGCCAACGAGCAGGGGTCAGCGAGCTCATTGAAGACGGGGTAGACGGCTTCGTCCTGCAAGATCCCCGAGACACGAGAGAGTTGGCACGGCAGATTCGTCTGCTCTATGACGATCCCGCCCTTCGCGAGCGTTTGTCAGAAAACGCCGCACGAACGGCACAATGTTTGAGCTGGGAGCGCAACGTGGAAGAAACCAAGGCGTTTCTCGATTGTGCGCGAAACCGAAAGATGAAAGTAGTGTGGGCGGGCAGATGACTTTTTCCGTGTGGCTAAGGGAATCACCCTGACTCAAGTCTGCAGGACGAATTCAATCAACTTGTTGAATGCAGGAAGGTAGGTAATTTCAGCGGCTTGGATAGCTGTTCGGATGGCGCTGTCGCCAGGCCCAAGCGCTGGCGATCATCTCCTCCAAGTCTCGGCGGGGCTGCCAACCGAGTTCAGCACTGATCTTTTCATGGCTGGCCAGGAGCCTGGGTGGGTCGCCTGCACGACGAGGAGATTCAACGCATGAGATCTGCCTTCCGGTTATTCTTTCTGCGCAGCTCACCACTTCGCGCACCGCATAACCGCGGTCGCTTCCCAAGTTATAGATTGCGCATCACTTTCGAGCAGCATCAACCGCCAAAACATGAGCCTCGGCGAGGTCCCGGACGTCGATGTAATCCCGAATGCAGGTACCGTCTGGGGGTGTCGTAGTCGGTTCCGTAAACCTCCAGGTGCTTCCGTTGGCCGAGCGCCACTTCGAACACACGCGGGATTAAGTGCGTTTCTGGGTGGTGGGCTTCACCGAAAGTCTCTGTGGCCCCTGCAACGTTGAAGTACCGCAACGAAACAAAATTGAGGCCGTAGGCCGCGTGGCAATCGGCGAGAATTTGCTCGCCGACCAGCTTGGTCCACCCGTATGGATTGATCGGCTGCGCGGGGCAATCCTCGGTAATGGGAAACTGTTGGGGGAGTCCATAGACAGCGGCTGTCGAGGAAAAGACGATCTGTTTCACATCAGCGCGATGCATGGCTTCGAGCAGACTGAGCAATCCGCCAACGTTCTCGCGATAGTAGCGGAGAGGCTGAGCCACTGATTCGCTCACCACACCGAGTGCCGCCAAATGAATCACCGATTCGATTTAGTGCTGGGCGAATAGTCGCTCGAGCGCCGAATGGTCCTGCAAGTCAGCGTCAACCAGGGGGACCCCGGGTATCGCGGCCGCTCGGTGCCCTTGCGTAAAGTTGTCCACCACCACAGGCTCGCGACCACGGTTTACGAGGGCCTCGGTGATAACGCTGCCGATGTACCCGGCTCCTCCGGTCACTAGGATCTTTCCCAAAGTTTTCTCCTCTGCGAGCTCAACTGAACTCTGCTCCGGTCGGGCGTGATGATCGCTCAGTGTTACTTCTTCAATCTGTTTGGAACTTGAAATGGTCGGAATTGGGTGAGGCCAGCCACTCGCTCAAGGTGTATGCATTTTGGTCCTTTTCGGAGAGGATGCAATTGGAAATGGGCCATTTGATCCCAATCTTAGGGTCATCCCATCGGATCCCAGACTCACCTTTGCTGTTGTAGATGGCTGTGCATTTGTATTGAATTTCGGCAAAGTCCGAAAGTACACAAAAACCTCTGGCAAAACCGGCTGGGGCCCAGACCTGCTTTCTGTTTTCGGCTGAGACTTCCAATCCAAACCACTGTCCCAACGTTGGTGACCCCTTGCGAATGTCAACGGCCACGAGAAACGCTGTTCCATAGGTGACTCTCATCAACTTCCCCGTAGGAGGATCCCACTGGAAATGGAGCCCGCGCACGACGCCTTTTTTTGAACCGGAATGATTATCCTGGACAAAATCACCGGGCAGTCCAAGGACTTTTAATTGATCTGCCCTGAATGCTTCCATGAAGAATCCTCGTTCATCTTCAAAGACCTTTGTGCCTAGGACTACAATCTCCCCAAGATGTCTCGATTCAATCCAAACTCCCATGGCATCCTTTTCGACTGATTGCTTCTAATCAACCGTCTCTTAACTGGTCTTGTTAATGAGCATAGGAGCGATTTCCTTGTTCGGAAGCAAGCTTCACTGAAAGAGAGCCCATCTATATTCTGGCGCTTGACTTTTTGTCAAGCCGCAGCTCGAGCTTCCAGTCTCGAGGAGAGTTTAGGCCTGCGCGAAATGCCTTGCTGTGCACAAATTATCTCTGCTACCGAATTGACTTGGTACACGCAAGTGGATAGCATTGTGTCGCATTTCTAAGCTCCGAGTGTTCCATGAAAGGTGTTGTGCTCGCCGGGGGAACTGGTTCACGTTTGCACCCGCTCACCAGGGTCACCAACAAGCATCTCCTGCCCGTACACAAGCTGCCGATGGTCTTTTATCCTATCCAAACGCTCGTGGACGCCGGCATCACCGAAATCCTCGTGGTGACGGGGGGCCAAAACGCAGGCGATTTTTTGCGCTTGCTTTCCAATGGAAAGGATTTCGGTCTTAAACACATCGACTACACCTACCAGGAAGGGGAAGGTGGCATCGCCGACGCCTTGCGGCTCGCGGAACATTTTGCAGACAGCGGCAAGATTTGTGTCATTCTTGGCGATAACATCATCGAAGGGAACATCTGTGAGGCGACAGCGCGTTTTGAGCGGCAGGCGACGGGAGCCCATATCATTCTTAAAGAAGTAGAAGACCCCGAGCGCTTTGGTTGTCCCGAGATCGTGGACGGCCATATTGTGCGCATCGAAGAGAAGCCGAAGCAACCGAAGTCGCGGTATGCGGTGACCGGCATCTACTTTTACGACCATACAGTGTTTGAGAAGATCCGCCGCCTGCGACCGAGCGGGCGAGGAGAACTTGAGATTACCGACATCAATAACATGTACCTCGAAGAAGGAACCCTCACGTTCAGCATCCTGCAGGGTTGGTGGACAGATGCGGGAACATTCGAATCGCTTCGGCGTGCGACCAACCTGGTGGCAGAGACCGGAGCTAACAAACTACGGCACGTCACCCCGGTGACCGCGACTGGACGAGAAAGAGACTAGAAGTGACTAGAGCAGTGTGCCAACCCGTGCAAACCCGGCGCGGGCGAGCAATTCCCTGGGACCAGGCTAGCAGGTGCTCGCAATGAAAATGAAGAAGAAGCCGGCTTCGGTTGACCCATCAAGTGAGAACCCTGCAAGGCCAACCGACGTGGAGCCCTTGTGAAGCTCTTTGTTACTGGCGGGGCTGGTTTCATCGGGTCGAACTTCATCCGTCATTTTCTTGCGCGTCACAATAACGTCGAGATCGTCAACTTCGACAAGCTCACCTACGCTGGCAATCTGGAAAATCTGAAAGATGTGGCTGATGATCCCCGCTATAGGTTCGCACCAGGCGACATTTCTGATACTACGGCCGTGAATGGTGTTTTGGCCTCGGGTTTCGATGCGGTGATCAACTTCGCGGCGGAAACGCACGTCGATCGCAGCATTGAAGATGCGTCCCCGTTCCTGCGCACTAACGTCATTGGTATCTACGTGTTGCTCGAGGCTGCGCGTGAGCATCGTTTGCCGCTTTTTGTCCAAATCAGCACCGATGAAGTCCACGGAAGCGCAGCACCTGGCCAGAGTTTTCGAGAGAATGATGCCCCTGATCCGAAGAGTCCTTATGCGGCCAGCAAAGCTGCAGCAGACCATTTGGTGAGTGCTTATGCCAACACCTATCGTCTACCAGTTCTAATCCTGCGATGCACGAATAACTATGGGCCCTATCAGTTTCCTGAGAAGCTCATTCCGCTCACCATCGTCAACGCGCTCGAGGACAAGCCAGTGCCGATCTACGGCGATGGGCTCCAGGAGCGCGACTGGCTGTTTGTGGAAGACTTCTGCCGCGCCATCGAGCAAGGATTAGAGCGGGGGAAAACTGGAGAGACTTATAACGTTTCCTCGGGGGCGCCGCGAGCAAATTTAGGGGTGGTCCGGGCGATTTTGGAGTTACTTGGTAAGTCCGAGTCGTTGATCCAATTTGTCGAGGATCGCCCAGGGCATGACCGCCGCTATGCGCTCAACAATGAAAAAATCCGTAGGAGCCTCGGCTGGAAACCTCAGGTGAGTTTCGAAGAAGGAATAAGCAGAACAATCGAGTGGTGTCAGCGGAACACTCTGTGGCTGGAACGAGCGCGATCCGAAGAGTACCGGCGATATTACGATCGGCACTATACGCGTCGTCCAGAAACCCTAAAGAGCATTCTGAAATAAGTCATTGGGGTTGTCCCCTGGGGTGAGACAAACGAGTAAGACACTGTTTGCCGTTCGCTGGAATTGAATTGTACAGCGAAGGCGTTTTCCTGCAAGATGTGCGGTAGCTGGTAAAGCGGAGGGCGGTTTCTGCGGGAGCGTAACCTGCCAAGGAATAGCCAGCTGGAAACTCATCGAGACGATGAGGCCGGGGCGGTCGTTCGGTGGCCGCCCCGGCATACTCCCCGGAGAACTCATCGGACGATAGATTTCCTTATGCCTGAAGAAATGAAGAAACTCATATCGCAGACTCCGAAACTTGCGAGGCGCTCCCCAACAACCCCGTCGTTGCCTCCGGTGACGGCTCGAGCGAGCGCTCGAATTCGCCCGGCGGAAGATAACCCAGGGCCGGATGCAGCCGCTTTTCATTGTAGACCTTCTCGAGGAACCGCTGGATCAAGGCGCGGGCCTCGGCCAGATCCCGGTATTCCTGGCGATTCACCTCCTCGTACTTTAGCGTCTATGAAGGCTTCGGCCATCGCATTGCCCCAGGGATTGGCGGTTCAGCTCATGCTGATCTGGATGCTTTGCTGGAGGAGCAGATCGGTGTAATCGCGCGAAGCGTGCGGCACGCGACGGTCGGAGTGATGTACCATCCTGGCCGCCGCTTCCGGCTAGGTAGACAAACTCCATCTCCAGGCGCATGTAGGTGATATCGGCCACCCAAAGCCGGTCGAGGTCCGTCAGTACCATCGCGCGAGCTAAATCGGACAGACCGGCAAGCTGTGATCAGAGTCGGTCGTGACCACGAACTGCCGCTTGCGCGGGTACAGCAGGTATCCTCGCGCATCAAACGATAGACCCGTTTGTGATTCACCGCCCAACCGCGCCGCTTCAGCTCCGCGGCCAGCCGTAGCTGGGAAACTCCACCCCTACGAACTGAGTTTCTTACGCTCGCTCAGGTACTGCGCCAGCGCTTCTTGCCAAGGACGAAAATCGGAAAACCCAGCTTTGCGGAAGGCATGGTTGTCCAGCACGGAGTAGGCTGGGCGGCGTGCCCTGGCACCAAAGGCTTCAGTTGTAATCGCCGCGAGGTCGGGGGAAAGTCGAGCTTGACGGAAGATTTCCTGCGCAAACTCATACCAAGAGCACTCCCCGTTGTTAGTCATGTGGTAGAGCCCGTACTGCTCGGTGTGGATGAGCGGCACAAGTTTCTCGGCAAGGTCGCGGGTGCTTGTTGGCGTAAGGACTTGATCGTTGACTACGCGGATCCGCTGTCCCTGGCTCGAAAGCCGTAGCATCGTCTCTACGAAGTTTCCACCCTTGCTACCACTGCCTACTTTCCCGTATAAACCGCACGTCCGTACCAGAAAGTATTTCTGGCAGTACCGCTGAACGGCCCATTCACCTGCAAGCTTGGACATCGCATAGATGGAAAGGGGTCCAGGCCGATCAGTCTCCACATATGGAGAGCCTTTAGTGCCGTCAAACACGTAGTCGGTGCTGAAATGTACCAGGACCGCGCCGATCCGCTGAGCAACGCGAGCAAGGTTACATACGCCCACTGCATTGACAGCAAAAGCCTTCACCGCCTGATCTTCGCAATCATCCACCCGGTGAAATGCGGTTGTGTTGACAATACAGTGGGGACATACCCGATCTATGGAGGCCTGAACGGCGGCAGCATCGCAGATTTCAAGCTGCTGATGGGTAACTGCAACTACCTCATCTTGGGCCAGGGATCTGCGAACGTCTTGTGCCAGCTGGCCGTTTGCACCAATGAGCAGAACCCGCATTTTAGGTCCCTACCCGAAAATCTCTGAGGCACATTGGTCGGCGAGCGAGAGGAACAACACTCCTTTCCGCCCGTAAAGATAGCATGGGACGAAGGACTTCGTAGGCGGCGATGAATGGCTTGTACTGCCGAACTGCTCTGGAGCAAAGGAGCGAAAAGCCGACATGCGAAAAACGAAGGTGGTTAGCGTGACGCTCAACAAGGCGATTAAAAAATGTGCAACCTCACCAAGAATTAGGAGAAAGAAGCACAGCCTGAGGATGCGTTGCCGGGCGAATCCACCCTTAACCCTTGCGGAACTCGCCTTTGGTTTGGCAGACTCCGAAAACGGTGATCATTGGCCTATTCACGGAGGTGCTCACACCGGGCAGGATCCGGCGTGTAGGCCAGCACGTCGGGGCCGTTCTCGCGGCGTTCACGCGCGAGCGGGGCATGGGCATGCTCTTTGGGCTCGAGGATGGCCAGGGGCAGGGCGAAGAAGGGCCATCGGGATGCCACGCTCGGCTCCCCCATGGTGACGTAGATCGCTTCGCGGCGGCTAAGCCAATTCCCGCTCTGCTACCGGTAACACGGCCACGATCTGCTCGGCAGCGAAGCGCCTCGTCTTCACGGTAAATCCCCTTCTTCAGGTCGACATTTTGTCGGGAAACTCGCCTTCAAAGCGGCTCAGAAAAGGGGAACCCCATCATTTGGTTGCTCGCTCATTTCTCGCCATAGCCTTGAGGCGAGCCTCTCTCCCCATGGACTGCTGCGTGGCACCGGGCACACAGTGTGATCAGATTCTCCTCGGCATCGTCTCCTAGGTGACTCCGCGCATGAATATGGTGCACCTGAAGACCAGTGAGACGTCCACAGTTCTGGCACTGCCATCGATCCCGCTCCATGACCTGTTGCCACAGTTCTCCGTAGCACCTTGGGTTGAGACGCAGACGTGGTCGCTTCGAGCGGAGTCGGTTCATGAAGCTTCCCTGATTTGGCTCAGAAACCTCTGCTTCTGCGAGTGCGGTAGAAGTTGGTATAGCCGACCCATCGAGAACAACAGTCCCTCCGGGTTCTCACTCTCCAGGCTGGCCCCGGCCAGGAAATCGGCACAGATCATCTCCAGGCAGTAGCCACGGGACTTGTCCGTGCCCAGCATCCGGGCCGCTGTCTCTAGGGCCTGCTCGATCACCGGCAGCTGGCTCTTGTAGAGCTTGAAGTAGATGATCTCCCAAGGCTCGGTTTCCTGGCCCGTCAGATGCCGCTCGACCTCCCGCTTGAATTCCTCCTTGGGCAGCTCCCGGGCCCTGTGCAACCAGGTTGCACAATCGAACCGCTGCCCATCCCTCCGGGCTACCTTCGCTAGTTCGGTCGCCTTGGTCCAGCCTACCTGCC